>JADMIO010841922.1_pt1 | contig 95729 bp, 84 predicted proteins | sample 8958161 | NCBI WGS metagenome assembly JADMIO01 (sample SAMN16585339, study PRJNA669376) | soil metagenome | isolation source: Crop rotation soil | place: USA: Cullars Rotation, Alabama | collected 2011
CGACAACTTGTCCACGTGGAATTCTAAGCTTAGGATCCCAATGTGCTGGAAAGTGTACCATGTTTCGGGGTACACATATGTATATACCACGGAGACTGTTGATGATCAATCCAAGGGGACTGCCACTATGCCAAATACCTTCCAGCCGGTGACCCCGTGTGCGAATGATAAGCGGGCAGCTTTGCTGACCAACAGTACGATAGTGTAATGATGCAAGGTCATCGCTTAGTGGCTGCAAACCGTAGAGAATGTAATCAAGATATTGGATCTCTGCAATTGGCCGTAAACCACGCAGTGCCATACCTATTCCCTGACCCATGATGGTTAGTTCACGGATACCAGTATCAAATATCCTGTTTATACCGTGTTTTTGTTGTAGTCCGGCAAAGCCCTGATTCACATCACCAATTCGTCCAAGGTCTTCTCCAAAAGCAAACACTTTTGGATGATTAGAAAAAAGTTTATCAAAATACCTGTTTAAGATTTCATAGCCATTGATAATTGGTGAGCTGTCATCATATGTTGCCTTATGTTCAGGCACATTTAAAGCGCTTTTTGCACCGCTATTATATAAATAGGTATTGAAGTATTGCTCATTTTCTTTTAGCAGCGATTGATAATAATTTCTCAGAGGTTCTTTGGCAGCATTTTCTAATGAAAAATCAATCCCAATTGACAATGTTCTCATTACATCCCGCCTCTGGGGCTCACGATTTGCAATGAGTTCTGCCAGCCCCTTTTCTATTTCGCCTTTACTGTCTGCGCCTGCAGCAATTACTTCCTGCAATAGCTGATGAGTTATTTCTACCTGCTTCTTTATCGGCTTCATACAGTCTTCCCACGCATGCCGCCTGCTTTCTTTGATAACCAGCTTGGCGTTGATCTCTACTTCCTCAAGCTCCTTTGCTGTACTCAGATCATTTGCCAGCAGCCATTCTTTCATTTTTTTCAAACAATCCCATTCTCTTTCCCATTCAAGCCTTTCGGGGCTTTTGTACCGTTCGTGGCTCCCGCTTGTGCTGTGCCCCTGCGGTTGTGTTACTTCTTCTACATGAAAAAGCGCAGGTGTATGAGTATCCCTTATATGCTGGATGCCCTGTTCAAACACCTCACACATACCGGCATAATCCCAGGCTTTCACTTTGTAAATGTTTATGCCGTTTGTTCCACTTTCTTTCTGCATGCCGCTGAGTGCATCTGATATAGAGGCTTTGGCGGTCTGGTATTTTTTAGGAACTGAAATTCCATAACCATCATCCCAAACAAAAATGGCTAAAGGAATTTGAAGAACAGCGGCAGCATTTACTGTTTCCCAAAAATGTCCTTCACTTGTACTGGCATCTCCAATGCTGCAAAAACAAATCTCGTTACCATTCTCGCTGAGCTCCTTAAATTGCTTTAGCTGCTCTACATTTCGAAAAGAGCGGGATGCAAAAGCAAGTCCTATTGAACGGGGCATTTGAGCAGCAGTTGGAGCCATATCTGCTGCAGTATTATATTGCTCTGCCAGTGGCAGCCATTCACCATCAGCGGTTGTATTGGGTGTTGTAAAATGTGCATTCATTTGCCTGCCGGCACTCCATGGGTCATTTTCAATATTTGGATCGGCATACATCTGTGCAAAAAATTGCTGTGGTGTAGCCATGCCCAGCGCAAACATCCAGGTTTGATCGCGATAGTAGCCACTGCGCCAATCGCCGGGTTTAAAAAATTTAGCTAATGCAACCTGTGGTAATTCTTTTCCGTCGCCAAATATTCCAAACTTTGCTTTACCTGTAAGCACTTCCCGCCGCCCCATCAGGCTGGCTTCACGGCTTATGCAGGCTATACGGTAATCATTAAGAACTTCAGTGCGGAAATTCTCAAAAGACAGTTGGCCTAAGTCTGTGGAATCAGCGGCGTTCATTTCCATTTCACAAATGTAATTATTCAGTTTTCAATCCTTGAACAACCTTCGAAAAACAAATCCTCTATTTTTTTTAACATTATCCAAAAGTCATGGAATGCTTTTTGAAATACTTTAGCAGCGAATTTTAAATCTTAAAAAGAGAATATGAAAAAGCAATTTATGGCATTCCTGGCTGGTTTAATGGTAATATCTGCCGCAGTATCAGCTCAAACAACACCAGCTCCAGCTCCTGCACCTGAGAAAAAGCCTGAGATCTTATGGCTGAGTGAATCTGTGCATGATTTTGGAAAAATCCCACAGGGAAAGCCTGTTACAACTTATTTTGAGATCAAAACAACTACCAGTGATTCCTTGAAACTTGAAGCAGTTCAGGCAGGTTGTGGTTGCACTACTCCAGAGTTTAAAGCTGGTGCCTATGCTCCAAACGAGCCTGTTAAAATAAAAATTGGTTATAACGCAGCTAACGCTGGCAATTTTAATAAGCCTGTTACTATTACATTTAATGGCGGCCAAACAAAAGTTATCAATATCACAGGCGAAGTTGTAGCAACACCTGCTACCCCTGCACCAGGTAACGGCGCTTTAGGCAAGATCCCTCAGTAAGATAATCGATAATTATTTGGCGATTGGTTAGAGTATTGGAATTCCTATGAGAAAATTGATAATAACACTTGGATGTATAATGTTAAGTACATCCATTTTTGCTCAGCAAAAGGTCGATGAGATTATTAAGTTCGATACACTTTCCCATGCTTTTGGAAAAGTGAAAAAAGATAATCCTGTAACTTTTGAATTTAAGTTTCTCAATCCTGGAAAAAAACCTTTGATCATTGAGGATGCTACAGCAGAATGTGGCTGTACCAAACCAGAATATCCGCAACAGCCAATTATGCCAGGAAAAACTGGTAAGATAAAAGTAACTTATGATGCGAAGGAGCCCGGTTCTTTCACAAAAAAAGTAACCGTAAGATTGGTAAATGTGGCGGAAGCAAAAATACTTACAATATCAGGGGAAGTGATTTAGATAAATACCAGATAAACTATACTAAAAAAAGCCACCTGATTCCGGGTGGTTTTTTATTTAATATCAAAAATAAAAGACCTTTCTTAGCTGTAACTTTTGTTATGCTTTTGATATTTTTAAAGTGCAGTATTTGAAATAATTTCAACTAACAAAACTTCAATCTTTTATGCCAGACATCAGCCAGCGTGGTATTCAGATGCCGCCATCTCCAATCAGAAAACTGGTGCCTTATGCAGAAGCTGCAAAAAAAAGAGGCATAAAAGTTTATCACCTGAATATTGGGCAACCAGATATTGAAACTCCACCGCAGGTGATGGATGCGGTACGGAACAGCAGTTTCAAAGTGTTGGAATATAGCCACAGCGCAGGCAATGAAAGTTACCGGCGTAAGTTGGTTGAATATTATAAGCATGTTGGAATATCTGTAAATCACACACAGATAATTGTAACAACAGGTGGTTCGGAAGCTATTTTATTTGGTTTTTTGGCTTGTCTTGATGCAGGGGATGAAGTGATAATTCCCGAACCTTTTTATGCCAATTATAATGGCTTTGCTGTTTCAGCCGGTGTAAAAGTGGTTCCCATTACTTCCAGCATTGAAAGTGGTTTTGCATTGCCGCCAGTTAAGGATTTCGAAAAAGCTATAACAGCAAAAACTAAGGCAATAGTTATATGCAACCCTAATAATCCAACAGGCTATTTATACAGCCGGGATGAAATGGAAAGCCTGAAAGAACTGATTTTAAAACACAATCTTTATTTGTTTGCCGACGAAGCTTACCGGGAATTTGTTTATACAGGTGAACCTGTTTGTGCTTTACATCTTACCGGTGCCGATGACAATATTGTATTAATGGATACAATTAGCAAACGATATAGTGCCTGTGGAGCAAGATTGGGTGCACTTGTTACAAAAAACCAAAAGGTTTTAGACGCAGTAATGAAGTTTGCACAGGCAAGGCTTAGTCCGCCTTCATTTGCTCAGATAGCCGGGGAAGCTGCCGTGGACCTGCCTTCTAACTATTTTGACGGTACAAAAGCTGAATACGAACACAGGCGAAATACGCTGGTAAACAGGCTAAATGCTATGGAGGGCGTTTTTTGCCCAAATCCCGGAGGAGCGTTTTACGCTATAGCTAAATTGCCCATTGATAATAGTGATAATTTTTGCCAATGGCTACTTGAGTCGTTTCAATATGACGGGCAAACAGTAATGCTGGCGCCGGCTACCGGTTTTTATGGCACAAAGGGTTTAGGAACCCAGGAAGTTCGCTTGGCGTATGTATTGAATGCTGAAGCAATTGATGCAGCAATGGACTGTTTAGAACGGGCGTTAAAGGCATATCCAGGCAGAACTCTCTAAGAAACCTGGAAATTTGGAAGTATAAGCGTTAAAGTCATATTAATACTATAAATATCTAATAAATTCCAGCAGAATTATATAATATTGCCACAGAAAGACGGTTTTTTATTTTATTGGTTAGAATATTTCATCTTTTTCATATGGCAAGCAATCGTTGAGCCGTCCTGTTTCCACAGGATGGCTTCTTTTTAGGCTAAAAAAGCTTACATTAGTATTTTCTATTAATTAAATTAGCTTTTCTTCAAAACCGAATTTCCTACAGCACATTCGAGGCATCTTTTAGCGTCACAATATTGCTTTTTAAGCTGCAATAAGGCCTGCGAGTCAAGTGCATTGGCAGGTTTAATACCCAAAGCGGTCAATGGCGCTATCACACTGTTTCTTTCGTAACTGATTTGTTCCAGCCATCGCAATGCCCTGTCTTTATAAACTGAATCATTTGTATAGACACCATACGCAAATAACACCGGCACAATTGTATTGATAAGAAGCGTATCAAACATCTGGCTGCCTAATTTTTTGGGAGCATATTCACTTGTTTCATCAAAGCGGAAATGATAATGCCAGTAATCGTTTGCAGTGATATCAAATAGGGATTTTATTTCTGAAGGATTGCTTACTTCTTTGATCTTTGAAAAAAGATACTGGCTTTTGTGTACCAGCATTGCCAGTTGGGCCAAACGTATAGTTGGAAAATTTACAGGGCGCATCCGCAGAAATGAAGGTGGCAGATTGATGACCCTTAATTGATATTTCTTTTGAAGGAACTGGTATTCACGATAAAGCAGTTTGGGATAATCTTCTTCAAAATTTTTGTACAGCAACCCTGCCTGTCCCAGCAGCAATGCTTCCAGTTGGTGTATCTGATTTTTATGTTTCGAAAGTATTTGTACAGGCAGCGATATTGCCAGTTGTTCAAAACTTACACTATTGATATTTCCTCCAAAATACCTGCATAGCATTCTCCAGAAAACTTCTTCCCAATGATTGTTTGTTTGTACAAGATGCTGCTGAATGACCTCATATTTTGTCATTAGCCGTTCAATTAGCAATCGCTCTTTCCATGTTTGCCAAACAATATCCGGCACTTCTGTAATACTTTGCCCGCAAGGGATTTGCCGGTCTGTCTGCATCCACTGATCATACTTATCCAAAAGAATTTTTGATACTCTTGGCTGCAATTCAAGCGTGGGGATGATGTTACCTTTTGCATCAGTTATTTTGGCATCGTGCTGCCACACAACATGAAGTATCACTTTGTTATAGCGTTCATCGTTTTGATGGTTATGTTTCATCCAGTCTGAACTGCGAATATGCAATTCGGCATTGCCTGCCCAACTCGTATCTCCGATAATTATTCTTGCCTGCTGAAAATCAGGACCCTGGTTTGTATTGAGACTGCCGGCAGAAATAATTTGTAAGGGCTCACCGCTTGTGGTTGTAAGCGATTGGCGGTTGAAGTATTGAAACTGCCAGATGAATTGCAGCAATTTTTCGGTCATGTGTGAAGATTATTGGATGAGTGATCTGAATCTATTTCTACAAATAAGGATGCTACATGGTATGTGGATGAAGTGCTTGCCACGCCCACCCCTTTCGGACGGGCAACGATGACGCCATGGAATATTATGGCTGGTATTATTGTAATCCAACTACAATTTTTCCAATTCCATTATAACACGGCTTACGGGCAATCCCATTACATTATAAAAATCACCATTAACACTTTTAATGCCAACTACACCGATCCATTCTTGTATAGCATAAGCACCCGCCTTATCGTATGGCCGGTATTTGTCCACGTAAAATTCGATCTGGTCATTAGTAAGCTCATGAAACAACACGTCGGTCGTATCCGAAAATCCAATTTCCTTTTTGCCATCAATTATTACCACACCGGTAATTACTTTATGATGTTTGCCTGAGAGGCGGCTGAGTATTTCTATTGCATGATTTCTGTTAATGGGTTTGCCAATGATCTCGTTATCCAGCACCACAATTGTATCTGCGGCGAGTATTGGAGAATCAATATGCTGCATGGTCCGGCCTTCCTCAAAACGGCTTACCTTTTCCTTTACTACCAATGCTTTTTCACGGGCAATATGTATAGGCACTTCTTCAATCGGAGTGCCTTCTGGTATTATTTCGGCTGTATTGGCAGCAACAACTATAAAGGGAACTTCAGCCCATTCGAGTAACTGTTTTCTGCGAGGGGATTGTGAGGCAAGAATTATTTTTTTCATAGGTTGTAGTGTGAGGGTTTATTCTCCAAAATAATCAACGTAGATCCTTGGTGTTTCATAGAGACGTATCTGGTGAAGGACACCACCTGTAACATGTGGTTCAAGCTGTTTCCAAATTCCTATTACAAAGTTTTCTGTGCTTGCAAGCTGTCCTTTCATAAAGTCCACATCAATATTGAGGTTTTTATGATCAACCTTATCAAGCACATGCTCATTGATCAGCTTGCTTAGTTTTTTTACATCGATAATAAAACCTGTATCCGGATCGGGCAATCCCCTGACGGTTACGTGAATTTCATAGTTGTGACCATGCCAGTTTTCGTTGGCGCAAGGTCCGAAAGCCGCATCATTTTGTTCTTTACTCCAGTTTGGGTTGTACAGCTTATGAGCCGCATTGAAATGTTCTACCCTTGTAACATATACCATAGAAGATGCAAATGTAATGCTGAGACCGATTTGGTAATGCCGGATACAATATCATCAAATCAGAGCATCAAATTTGGATGTAATTTCACCCAATGAAAGTATCGGTATTTCGGAAAGAACATTTTAATGCAGCACACCGGCTCGATAGCCCGGCCTTAAGCCACGAAGAGAACAACCAGGTATTTGGCAAATGCAACCTGCCCAATTATCATGGACATAATTACGAACTGATAGTGCAGGTAACAGGGGAAATTGATCCCGTAACTGGTTATGTAATGGATATGAAGGAATTGAAAGACCTTATTTGGAAACATGCACTTATAAAATTCGATCATAAGAACCTTAATCTTGATACCGTAGAATTTAAAGCGTTAAACCCCACAGCAGAAAACATTGCGGTAACAATCTACGATCTTATACGGCCACACATAGATGCAGCCAAAGAAGTAAAGATCAGGCTGTACGAAACTGAGCGGAACTTTGTAGAGTATCCTGCATAAAACTTCTGAATTATCTTGCCCCGGTGAAATTTTTCCAAAAGCCTTTAATTAGTATAGCATCGGGGTTGCTGTTGTTTGCCGCATGGCCGGTAAGCCCCTTTACTTTTCTCATTTTTATTGCATTCGTTCCGTTGTTTTGGATAGAAGCAAACACAAAAAACACCAATCGTTTTTTCTGGTTGCTTTGGCTGAATCTGTTCGTATGGAATCTTGCGACCACCTGGTGGATATGGAATGCATCACCTGCGGGTGCTGTGGGTGCCATTGTTGCCAACAGCCTGCTAATGTGTTTTCCATGGATGCTTTTTCGTGTTACAAAAAAGAAACTCGGAGATCTTATTGGCTATACTTCTTTTATCTTTTACTGGCTCACGTTTGAATATATCCATCTCACCTGGGATCTGAGCTGGCCCTGGCTTACCTTAGGAAATGTGTTTGCGACAAGCACCAGCTGGGTCCAGTGGTATGAATACACGGGCACTACAGGTGGCAGTCTTTGGGTGCTGATAGTAAATATTTTGATTTACTGGTCAATGGTGAGTGGTCAGTGGTCAGAGTTGAGTGAAGCTAAGAATCGACGCCCAATATTGAATAGTTATTTAGTTACGGGGATACTAATTGCTGTAATCCCAGCATTACTTTCCTTTCTGTCTTTGCGAACCTTTGGACGAATGGATAAGAGGAGGGCTGTAATAGATAATATTGTTGTTGTTCAGCCCAACGTAGAATCGTACACGGAAAAATTTTCTACTAGTCCAGCTATTTTAATTGATAAAATGATAGCGCTGAGCGAAAGCAAAATGGATACCAATACCCGCATGGTGGTTTGGCCCGAAACGGCGATTCCGGTGCAGGTGTGGGAACACGAAATAGCTACAGATGGATACTATCAAAAAGTATTTGCTTTTGCTCAGAAGCATCCACGCATTATGCTGGTTACCGGCATTGACAGTTATAAATTATGGGGCGGCGAAAATCCCGGTGGCTTTAGCATCCGCACATTGCAAAATGGCGATCATTACGAAGCATTTAATACAGCCTTTGCTACTGACAGTAGCCGCAATATTCAGTTATATCATAAAACTAAACTGGTTCCAGGTGTAGAATCACTGCCTTCCTGGTTGGGCTTTATGGGGAAACTCTTTGACGATTTGGGTGGAATGAGTGGTACACTTGGGCGGAGTAATTCTGCGGTTGTCTTTTCATCACCAGGTAATCCATATGTCGCAGCTCCCATTATCTGCTATGAGAGCATCTATGGGAATTATTTAACGGAATATTGCCGCAATGGAGCTAACGTACTGACGATTGTAACCAACGATGGCTGGTGGGGTAACACGCCCGGTTATAAACAACACATGAATACGGCAAGGCTTCGTGCTATTGAAACCCGCCGCTGGATAGCACGCAGCGCCAATACTGGTATAAGCTGTTTTATCGACGATAAAGGAAACGTAATTGATCCCCAACCCTGGGATAAAGCGGCAGCTATTAAAATGAATGTTCCTGCTAATAAAAAGATCACCTTTTATATAAAGCATGGCGACTGGATGAGCCGTTTAGCCTGGCCATTGGCTTTGATTTTGTTGCTATGGTTGCTAATTACTGACCTTAGAAAAAGAATTTTCAACAATTGATAGTTTATAGCGGTCTTACCTTAGTAATAATTTAAAGCCCATGGAAAGTACCTTTCAGTATAGGTCTAGCGATATTTCCTACCGTGATATTGGAAGCGGGAAACCAGTTGTTCTTCTTCATGGTTTTGGTGAGGACAGTCATATATGGGATCGTCAAATTGAGTTTCTGAAAGGGGATTGCAGGCTTATAGTGCCCGATCTGCCGGGTAGTGGAAAGTCACTGATTGCCAATGAAAATTGGTCGCTTGCCAATACAGTTGAGGCAATGGCTGATTGTGTGCTTTCATTAATAAGTTCAATAACGGATGAACCGGTTATTATGCTGGGGCATAGCATGGGGGGCTACGTTACACTTGCATTTGCTGAAAAAAATCCAAGACGGTCAAGGGCATTTGGCCTTGTGCATTCAACTGCTTTTGCCGATGCTCCTGAGAAAAAAGAAACCCGTCGTAAAGCCATCGGGTTTATTAAAGCCAAAGGAGGTTATGCTTTTCTAAAAACAAGCATTCCGGGATTGTTTGGCGAAGCATTTACCGGAAAGCATCCTGAAAAAGTAGAAGAGCTTGTTGAGGAAAGCAAAGACTTTACAGACGGGGCTTTGATTGCTTATTACGAAGCAATGATATCAAGGCCGGACCGTGTATCTGTACTTAAAAGCAGCATTGTCCCTGTATTATTTATCTTGGGTACGGAAGACAAGGCTGTATTGCTTGACGATGTTTTGCAGCAAGTACACTTACCTGAAGTTTCATACGTTCATATACTGCAGAAAGTTGCCCATATGGGCATGTGGGAAGCAACTGAAGCCGTCAATAAGCACCTCCTGGACTTTGTGCAGGATATCAAATGAAAACATCTAAATTTTAAAACCTGCGCAGTTGAAGCTTTACAAGGATATACTTTATAGTTTTCCCGGCAAATTTTTTAGCCAAAGTATCATGTTCCGCAGGCGGGGGGTTCCGATATTTCTTTCAAGAAAATTCTTTATTCTTTTTTTTATCCAGTTATTGGTATTGAGTGCTCATGCCGTTCATATAAAGGGAGGGTGGATAAATTATGAATATCAGGGCCAGGCGGCCAACGGAGATAATATTTACAAAATAATAGTAAGGGTGTATAGGGATTGTGCGGTTCCCAACCCAGGGCAAAATGATCCAACGATAAATGTAACGGTATTCAGAAATGATGATTTTACAACTGCCGCCAACATTGATGCCCCTCAAAGCGATATGTACAAGCTGCAAAAACAGACCTTTAGCGAATGCATCAATCCCAAACCCGTAGTATGCTATGTGATCCTCGAATACACCGGTACTGTACAATTACCATCGAATGCAGCAGGCTATACGGCTTCTTTTCAACGGTGCTGCCGCATCAATGGTATTGTAAATGTTGAACAGCCATCTAATGAGTATGGAAATACGTACACTATAAAAATACCGGGCACTGCCAATGGTGTTGACAATCCAAAAAACAGCAGCCCCTTATTTGTTCAAAAAGATACGGTTGCTGTTTGTTATAACTCACCCATTGAACTTGATTATGGTGCTTCAGACCCGGATGGGGACTCTTTGGTGTTTTCATTTACCGGTGCTTTAGTTGGCGCCAGCCAGGCCGATCCCTCTCCGGGAGCCGCAAGAAAACCTCCGTATAGTATTCTTCCATATCTCAGCCCTTACACGCCTGCTAACCCTTTTGGTACAAATATTTCCATCAATCCCAAAACGGGTCTTATTAAAGGGCTAAGCCCGGCCATAATAGGCGAATACGTATTAGCAGTTTCGGTGAAGGAATTTCGTAAGGGTGTTTATATAGCTGAAACAAGAAAGGAACTGCATGTAAACGTGGCTCCCTGTACTATAGCCTCTGCAGATCTTCCAATAAGAATTACTACCTGCGATGGATTTACCCTTCAGTTTGAAAATCTTTCCGTTTCCCCATCGATCCATTCTTATTACTGGGATTTTGGAGTTCAGTCAATTGCCAGCGACACCAGTTATGAGCCTCGCCCCATATATACCTATGCCGACAGTGGGATATATACAGCGAAGCTTGTAGTAAATAAAGGCCAGGCCTGCACGGACAGTGCTACCAGTGAAGTGCACGTTTTTCCCGGGTTTTTTCCAGATTTCAGTTTTACAGGATCCTGTTTCTCAAACCCGGTTGTGTTTAACAATACTTCGACTACGAGGTATGGACAAATAAACTTCCAAAGCTGGAATTTTGGAGACCTTGCTACTCTTGATGATACCAGTTCAATTCGTACCCCACAATACAAATATCCTGCACCCGGCATTTATAATGTTACAATTAGTGTGAGCAGCGACAAAGGATGTTCTGGTTCGATAACTCAACCTGTGGAAGTTGCCAATAAACCGCTTTTGCAACTGCCTTTCCGGGATACCCTTATATGCAGCATTGATAGCCTGGTGCTTCGGGCTATAGGTACAGGCAGCTTTAGCTGGACACCAACCACCCGAATGATCAATTCCAATACAGCCACGCCCACTGTTTTTCCATTGGATACCACTGTATATACGGTTATGCTGAATGACCGTGGATGTGTTGCAACCGATTCTGTAAAAGTCAATACACTGGATTTTATAACTGTTGATGCAGGTCCTGATACATTGTTATGCCGGGGAGATGCGACAACCTTGCACCCGGTAAGCCAGGCGTTGAGCTATCACTGGGCACCAGCTGCCGGTTTAAATAATGCTGACATAAAAAATCCTGCTGCTAAACCTTTGGAGCCGGTAAATGTATACACCGTTACTGCAAATCTTGGTAAATGCCAGGCAACAGATAACCTTACAATCAGAACGGTGCCATACCCGGAGGTAAATGCAGGTGAAGACACTGCTCTTTGTTTTAACGATACACTGGTATTGCGTGGCTCTACAAACGCTACCGTTTATCAATGGACACCTGCTAATCTTGTTAGAGATCCTGATAAACTGGTTACTCCCGCTTACCCAAAGGGAACAACAACATTTGTGTTAACTGCTACTGGCAATGCCGGTTGTCCGAAATCAGCTTCAGATGCAGTATTGGTAACGATGCGGCCAAAGGTTCAGGCTTTTGCAGGAAATGATACCACTGCAGTGATTGAAGAGCCATTGCAACTTCATGGTAGCGCTAATGTAAATATTTATGACTGGACACCGACTGCCGGCATGAATAACCCGAGTATCAGTAACCCAACCATCATCGTTCGCAATCCTCCTGATGGTTCAGGTAAAGTGCAGTATATTTTTACAGCCTCTACTGTCGAGGGCTGCTCAGCATCAGACACTTTGATAGTAAGGATATTTAAAACCTCTCCTTCCATTTTTATACCTAATGCGTTTACGCCAAATAAGGACGGAAAAAACGAGGTATTCAAACCAATATTAGCCGGCATGAAGCGGTTGGATTTTTTTAGGATATATAACCGCTATGGAGAATTGGTGTACGAAACCAATGTACCAGGGCAAGGCTGGGATGGTAATTATAAAGGAGATAAGCAGGCTGGCAATGCCTTTGTGTACGAATGCCAGGCGGTTGACTACATGAATATCGTAAAAAAATTAAAAGGTACCGTTATTTTGATACGGTAAGATTTAGAATTTGTATCCTAAAGTTTCACTACCAACCTACCGCAAAAATAACTGTAGTCAACACCGAATGATAAAGAGATAACATCGGTAGTGTGCTGCTCCAGCGTTACAAAAACCTGCTCTCCGGCTTCCAGTAGTACGTCGGTACTTATATTATTTTGTGGCCAGGTGCCTGCAAAGTCTCTTAGATCATTTACAATGATTCTTGTTGTACCATTAAGTGTTGATTTTAATTTCATTTCTGAATAATTCCCATCTCCCGAATCGCCCCATGATGTTTTAGCATCAAAATGATAAATACCTTTTACCGGTGCAGTAAAAGTACTGTAAGGCGATACGGTCGAAGGATTGTAGTTATTGCCATAATCGTAATCTTCTGTATAGAAAGGTATTTTTTTCTCAACCTGATCTGAAAAATCCGCAGCGCCATCAGGTTGAATACCACGACTTCTAAAAGCTACTGCACCTTCCCATGTGGCATTGCCACTGGCATCGCTTGTAAGCACTTTACCCAGGGCAGGGTTGGTGTTTCCGCCTGATATTTTCACTTTGCCTACTATCTCCAGGCTATACCCGCTGGAACTACTGCCATAAAGGGCAGTACCACTGATTGTGCCACCGGCCACGGCACGGTATTGGTTTGTATAGCCATATATAGCGGTACCATTATTAGAGCTCCCTTGTACCGCATAGGTTCCGACTGCATTGGATACTCCCAATATGGCATTACCCACTGTTCCGCTATTGTAACAGTAAATTACACCTCCGCTGCCCGATGACTGGTTTGCTTCCACTTGCAATTTATTGACAGGGTTGGTAGTACCTATACCAACATTTCCAGCGTTGATAGTCATAACTGCGGATCCGTTATTTGTTGAGAAATGAAGCGGATGACTGCTCCAGGTTTGCAAGTACGCCGCTGTGGAATTTGTATAAAAACCAACTTCCACGTCTCCACTCTTTTGTACAATGCCTGCATTACTTCCATTGCTAATTACGGTAAGAGGATAATTTGGAATATTTGTGCCAATGCCCACGTTTTGGGCAGCTACAGCAACAAACAAAGAAAAACAAATGATGGTGGTAAATGTCTTTTTCATATGTATGCTTATTTATGTAAATATAACATTCAATAGCAAAAATGCTCTGATCGACAGATTTTTGTTGACCTAATAAAGTCGATAAGTTACCTTCTCAAAATTGAAGAGGAAAGGGATTGGGATTTTAATTCTCAAGCTTCTTTAGTATTCGCATATACTCTTTGCAGATCCTCTCTATCGGGAATTTTTGCTGCATTAACAAGCGGCCAGCTTTGCCCATCTTCAGGCGTTGCTCAGGAGTCATGCTCATCATTGTTTCCATTTGCTCAGCCAGGTCCACGGGGTCTTTCATATTGCAGAACAAACCTGTTACCCCATCTGTAATGGCTTCCTTGCAACCTTTTTGTCTTGTAGTAATAATGGGCAATCTCATACTTGCAGCTTCCATCAGGCAACGTGGCAGACCTTCATTATAATAAGAAGGGAGAAGAAAGCAATCACCCTTTGCAAGCCATGGACGCACTTCCTCTGTAAAAGGAACTACTTCAAAAATTTCTTCTTCCTGCCAATGGGTAATTACCTGCCCCGGAATACTGTCAGGGTGACCCTCATCGGTTGCACCCACCAGCAGACATTTAAACTGGAATCCTTTGTTCTTCAGGATGCGGATGGCGTCGGCAATAGTGCCAATGCCTTTGCTGTACAACAGCCGGGTAGCAATAATGAATGTGAAGTTTGTATCGTGGGCTTCTTTGGCCCAGTCATCAGGTTTGTAATAATCCGTATTAATACCCTCCCCATGAAGCACATGTACTTTTTTTACCTCAACCAATTTGTGCTGAATAAAAAATGCTCCATCCTCGTTATTCATAAACCAAACTTCTTGCGGTATTCTTAGCGTGGTACGGTAAAGAAGTTTTACCACATAATAAAGCCAGTTGGTTTTCAAAAATGAATAGCCAACACCAATTATAACAGAGACACAGGGAATCCCCGCTCTTTTTGCAGCAAAATTTCCGAATGTATTAGCCTTAATTGCATAATGAAAAAGACAAACGGGATGATATTGTTTGTACAATTTTTTCAGTCTTGAGTACAGACTTAAGGCATCGAAAACATTCCGGCTTTTATTGCTGAAGTTGAAAGGGATGTACTTAATGCCGGGCTGGTTAAACGCTTCTACATGGCGGTCTTCGGGTGCTATAATAAGGATGTTGTAGCCTTTATCTCTCAAATAACAAATCACATCCCAGCGATGGATATAGATATACCAGGCACTGTTCGAAACAAACCCGATCCATTTTTGTTGTTGCCCGTTGTTAGCCATTGAACTAATAGAATGGCTAAACCAGCCATGACGGCAAAAATAGAGGTTAACCGCACAAATCAGAATGGAATATACCGGTGATCACTTTGTTTTTATTTCACAAAATTCTTTTGGGGCAATTCAGTTTAAATGTTTCGGGAACGTTGGCGTAAATATATATCTGCATTGCCACCATTACAAAAGCAGAAAATTAAATCAGGCATTAGTTTTGAAGACGACTTGCCAAGGATTTTTACGACCGGACTTATTGGTTACCAAGAATTTAAGATTGCGTTTTTTCTCTCCCCTAAATTTTGGATCAGTACAATTGTTTTCCGTATTGATTCAGACTGCAAACATTATTAACGATTACGCATAAGCGCTGGTGTTAAGACACCTTTACTGAACTCTATTTAATTGTTTTAAAAAAGCTCATTTTTTAAACCATAAAACTGCCACTATGCAAAAACTCCTCCGGGCATTTTTAACGGCTGCTTATTTGCCTGTGTTATTTATTTCAGCTTTTTCGCAAGACCAATGTGTCCCTGTTGGCTGGGCTACTCAGGGCGGTACGACAACTGGTGGTGGCAGTGCTACTCCTGTTACAGTTACTACTTTATCCAGCCTGCAATCGCAAGCCAGTTCTTCTGGTGCCAAAGTAATTTATGTTTCAGGAGTAATGGGATCGGGCGTCAGTACAAGAGTTTCGGTCGCAGCTAATAAAACTATCATTGGTTTGCCAGGCGCAACCTTATACGGAGGGTTTGACGTAAAGTCTTCTAACATTATTATACGGAATATGATCGTACGTGGACCGGGGGCTGTTGATGTAGATGGGGTGGACTGTATTACGATCGACGGAAGTTCCGCTCATCATATATGGATTGACCATTGTGATATTTACGATGGACAGGATGGAAACATGGATATTAGTAATGGTGCAAACTATATAGCTGTTACGTGGTGTAAGTTTCGCTATACGTCGGCTTCTTCCAATCACCAGTTCTGCAATCTTTTTGGAAGTTCAGACTCTAAAACCAGCGATAGGGGGAAGCTTAAAATAACCATGATGTACAACTGGTGGACTACCGGTTGTAAGGAAAGAATGCCAAGACTAAGATTTGGTCAAGTGCATATGGTAAACAACTACTTCAATTGTACAGGCAATAACCATTGTATACGGGCAGGCATCGAGGCTGATCTGCTGGTGGAAAGCAATTATTTTGATGGTGTAAAGACACCCATTGATCTTTATGAAAAGAATTTTACTGCCGTTACTTCAAGGAATAATGTTTTTGTTTCTACATCGGGTAATACCGCAGGCAGTGGCACGGCATTTACGCCACCGTATTCGTTAACTATTACACCTGCAGCAAATGTGAAATCGCTGGTTAGCAATGCTACCTGTGGGGCAGGTGCTACTATGACGGGCCCGACAAGCTGTGGTTGTGGCACTCCCGCTACTTATACGCTTAGTACCAACACTTCACCTTCGGCGGGAGGAACTGTAACAAGAAACCCTGATGCATCTTCATATAGCAGTGGAACGGTGGTTACATTGACGGCCACCCCTGCGGCTGGTTATACGTTTACAGGATGGAGTGGCGATGCCGGCGGCAGTTCAGCCTCCACTACTGTAACAATGAATGCAAACAAAACCGTTACCGCTAATTTCCAGCAGATCACCTATACACTTACTACCAGCGCTTCACCTTCCGCAGGTGGTTCAGTATCAAGAAATCCAAATGCGTCTTCTTATGCAAGCGGAACACAGGTTACACTAACGGCTACCCCCGCTGCTGGTTATACTTTTACAGGATGGAGCGGTGATGCAAGCGGCAGTTCAACAACGACAACGGTAACGATGAATTCAAGTAAAACTGTCACGGCTAATTTCCAGCAGATCACATATACGCTTGCTACTAACGCTTCACCATCGGCAGGTGGTTCAGTGTCAAGGAATCCAAACGCGTCTTCGTATGCTAGTGGCACATCTGTTACTTTGACAGCGACTCCGGCCGCGGGATTTACTTTCTCAGGATGGAGTGGCGATGCGACTGGTAGTGCTTCATCCACTTCTGTCATCATGGATGCAAACAAAACTGTTACAGCAACCTTTACACCCGTAAGCCCGAATACTTACACACTTGGTACGACAAGTGCTCCATCGGCAGGGGGTACTGTATCAGGTGGAGGAGTTTACAACTCAGGTACAGTGGCAACTATTACAGCTACACCAGCCGCGGGCTATTCGTTTACAGGATGGAGTGGTGATGCAGGTGGTAACAATGCTACGACTACCGTTACCATGGATGCTAATAAATCCGTTACAGCCAATTTTGCTCTTATTACTTATACCCTTAGCACAGCAAGTTCACCTGCAGCAGGAGGCACTGTTTCGGGCGGAGGAACTTATAATGCAGGTGGTACCGCTACTATTACTGCTACACCTGCGGCAGGCTATGTATTTAGCAGTTGGAGCGGCGATGCCAGCGGCAGCAATGCTACCACTACTATTGCTATGAATGGAAACAAATCCGTAACCGCCAACTTCATAGTGAGTGGAGGAACCAGCACCATAAGAATAGAAGATAACGCAACCACTGCAACAGGGCTTTGTTTGTACGAGGGTAGCATTAGCAGCAACAGTGGCGCAAGTAATGGCAAGGTGATCAACCTGACCAACAGCACTGCTAAAGGAGTAAACTGGAGGGTCACTGTTCCATCGGCTGGTTCTTATGGATTGAACTGGAGGTATGTAAATAGTAGTTCCAGTAACACATACAGTATGAAGCTTATTGTAAATGGAGTTACTATTAATGCTGCTCTTCCATTCCCGAAAACAAGCAGCAGTTCTGTATTTGCAAATACCACTGCTACGGTGAGTTTTGTAGCAGGCAATAACGATATCCGGATTGAATCAATTGCTTCAAATGCTACAGCAGATATTGACTGGATAGAGATCACAGGCAATAGCCCTGCTGCCGGAAACTGTGCTGCTTCTCTCAGGGCTGCGCCTCCTGTTCAAAATTTACAATTACGACCGGCAAGCGTTCAGCATATTTATCCCAATCCTGCAAAAGAGCAGATAACGATCGGGTTTGTAATGGAAAATAAGGGCAAGGTAAACATCAGTATTGTGGATGAGTATGGTCGGGTAATCGATAATCTTGGTTCAAAAAGTTATGGCAAAGGTTATCAGCAATTGACTTATCAGCTCACGACAAGGAATGCGGGCATGTATATGGTAATGATTACTTCAGTGGATGGTTCGAAAAGGTTGCTGAGATACACTACAGTAGCCAGATAGCGATTTATTTAAAATATCAAAGGGCAGCCTCGCTGCCCTTTTTATTTGGTGAGTATTCAAGAAATGCCTTCTTTATATTGCAGCACATTTATAATTGAATTCATTATAGAATGAATGTATTTGTCAATATTCTGCTCCCACTATTCTGGTTTGCTGCGCTTGCTTTTCTCCTTATAAGAAATAAATACTTACAGCAAAATGGTATCCCTGCCTGGCTTATTGTAAGTTTTTTTACTGCCAAATGTTTGGCAGGGTTCCTCTACAGTTATGTGGCTCTAAAGTATGTCCCCAACCGCGGAGATATCTGGCCTTTTTTCGAAGACGGGCTTGCATTGTACAAAACCTTTTTGCAAAGCCCGGCTGCTTTTATTTCACAGGTAAAGCAAATGTTTGACATCAGCGATGTTGGTGTAATGAATAGCCACTCTGATTTTATACGTACAGCTTTTGAAGGCATTAAATTCATCCATTTTATCTTAAATCTTTTTTCGTTTGGCAATCTCTACACCAATACTATTCTATTTAATGGCCTGGCGGTATGGTTGTTTTTGCGGTGCTGTATTTGCCTGCGGGAATATTCCGGCAGTTGGGTACCGGGAGCCTGGATCTTTCTTTTTCCATCGGCTTTTTTATATAGTAGCGGCATTCACAAAGAAGGTATTGTTTTAATTTTAATAGCAGCCTTACTGCCTTTATCCTGCCAACTATACAAAAGGGCTGGGTTTTTTAAGTTTTTTTCTTTTCTGTTGCTGTTTTTACTCTTTTTCTTTTTAAAATTTTTTGTAGCTATTTTATTTCTTGCCTCGTTGTTTCTCTGGTTTTTACTTGAAAAATTTCCAAAGCGTAAGAAACTCATCGTGGTGTTGGCTGTTTTTTTGGGAGTATCTGGCTTTTTTCTTTCCGGAATTCTTTCACCGGCGACTAGCCTGCCCCAGTATATTGTAAACCGCCAGCAGGAGTTTTTGGCTTTTGATGCCAAATCAGAGTTTTCGGTATCACCATTGAAGCCCGATTTTATAAGTTTCTGCAAAGCACTTCCTTCTGCTATTAATAATGTTTTTTTTAAGCCTCTTCCGGGCGAAGGAGGCAAAGCCATGTATTCAATCTATACCTTGGAAATTTTCCTCTTTTGGGGACTAATAATTTACCTGGTGATCAAAAGCAGGCTTAGGGTAAACCCGGAAAACGTGGGGCCTTTGTTTTGGGCGCTATTGCTTTTTGCTCTTTGCAACCTTCTTGTCATAGGATATACCATACCAAACATAGGTGCTACTATGAGATACCGAAGCATTTTTCTGCCTTTTATAGGCGTTTTCGCCTGGCTGATATTTAATGGATCTAATATCTTCTTTAGCAAAAACAAAGGAGGATTTAAATTATAAAAAAATATAATTTAAATAATTTCAGCTGCAGCACCATTAAAAAGGCAATGTCTTAATTTATTTTACACTTTTTTTGAAGTAAAGGGTTACTTTTTGGTGTTTTATACAATAAAACTGCACTTTCGCTGTTTCATTATTATTTAACCACTTAATTTAATTTCCTTTCGTATGGCGGCATCTAAACTTGAGTACATCTGGCTGGATGGTTATAAGCCCACCCAAAGTCTTCGTAGCAAAACAAAAATTGAATCTGATTTTAGCGGCAAACTGGAAGATTGCCCAAAATGGTCATTTGATGGCTCTTCAACAGAACAGGCACCCGGTGGTTCTTCCGATCTCATATTGCATCCTGTTTATATTATCTCCGATCCACAGCGCAGGAATGGTTACCTGGTAATGTGCGAAGTATTGAATCCAGACGGTAGCCCTCATGAATCCAATGGACGTGCAACGATTGAAGATGATGATCACGATTTTTGGTTTGGATTCGAGCAGGAATATTTCTTGTGGAGCCCCAGCTATAACAAGCCCCTCGGTTTCCCGGCTGCAGGTTTTCCTGGTCCCCAGGGCCCCTATTATTGTTCTGTTGGCGCCGATCACGCTTATGGCCGCAATATTATTGAAGAACATTTGGACTGCTGTCTGGATGCCGGCTTAAATGTAGAAGGTATCAATGCTGAAGTTGCAGCAGGTCAGTGGGAGTTCCAGGTATTTGCAAAAGGTGCCCAAGAAGCAGGTGACCAGGTTTGGCTTGCCCGCTATCTTCTTGAAAGGATTGGTGAGAAATATAATATCTCTATTAACTGGCATTGTAAGCCTTTGGGTGCTCTTGACTGGAATGGTTCAGGTATGCACGCCAACTTCTCTAATTCTGTTTTAAGAACCTGCGGCAGCAAAGAAACTTATGAGAAAATTTGTGAAGCGTTCCGTCCATTTGTAAAAGAGCACATTGATGTTTATGGTGCAGACAATCAGCTGCGGCTGACAGGCAAACATGAAACCGCGGCAATCTTTGATTTCTCGTATGGCGTTTCAGATCGTGGTGCTTCAATCCGCATACCTATAGGTACTGTTGAAAGGGGCTGGAAGGGCTGGCTGGAAGATCGCCGTCCTAATTCAGCGGCTGATCCCTATAAAGTGGCCGCCCGCATTATCAAAACGGTAAAAACGGCTAAAATATAATCATTCCGTTACCATTATTAAAAGGTCCTTCTTGCCTCGCAGGAAGGATTTTTTTTAGATTACCATTATTAATATATGCGTGTTTCCTAAATTGCATGGCTCAGACAGGACAAATAATACTATTCAAGAAAAAAATTGACGCAATTATGGAATCATTACGCTTTAAAGCACTAGAAAATCTATCCACAAAACCTATGGAAGCAAAAGCAGCAGCCGGAGCACCAAAAATTTCCGCCATTTTTGGGGAGAATGTATTTACACTCGCAACGGCCCGGTCTTTTTTGGCCGACGAAGCTTATAAAAGTTTGCTTGGAAGTGTAAAAAACGGCAAGAAAATAGACCGTTCAATGGGTAACCAGATAGCCAATGGCATCCGTGCATGGGCAGAAGCAAAAGGTGTTACCCATTTTACACATTGGTTTCAGCCATTGACCGGTACTGCCGCAGAAAAACATGATAGTTTTTTTACTTTAAAAGGTGATGGAACACCTATTGAGCAATTTGAGGGTGATGCCCTTATCCAGCAGGAGCCCGATGCTTCTTCTTTCCCGAGCGGCGGTTTACGTGCCACTTTCGAAGCCCGTGGTTATACTGCATGGGATCCTTCTTCACCAGCTTTTATTATCGAAATTGGCCAGGGTAAAACATTATGTATCCCTACCATATTTGTTTCTTATACCGGAGAAAGCCTCGATGCTAAAACACCATTGCTGCGTTCGCTGGATGCCTTAAACAAAAATGCTGTTGCTGTAGCTCAATATTTTGACCGTAATGTTACCCGTGTGACAGCAACCCTTGGATGGGAACAGGAATATTTCGTGATAGATGCGGCAATGGCTAATGCACGCCCCGATCTTGTACTCACAGGACGCACCGTTTTCGGACATAATTCTGCTAAGAACCAGCAGCTCGAAGATCATTACTTCGGTTCCATCCCTGAAAGGGTGTATGCTTTTATGCGTGATTTTGAAGCGGAATCTTATAAACTGGGTATTCCTCTCAGAACAAGGCATAACGAAGTGGCACCGGCACAGTTTGAATGTGCCCCGATTTTTGAAGAAGCAAACCTTGCAGTTGACCACAATATGCTTTTAATGGATATTATGATCCGTGTGGCCAAACGCCATAACCTGAAAGTTTTGTTGCATGAAAAACCTTTTGCAGGCATCAACGGTAGCGGTAAGCATAATAACTGGAGTCTTAGCACAGACACAGGAGTAAATCTTTTGGCTCCCGGTAAAACACCAAAGACCAACCTGATGTTCCTGACATTCTTTGTGAATGTTATTAAGGCGGTTCATGATTATGCTGATCTTCTTCGTGCTTCTATCGCAAGTGCAGGCAACGATCACAGGCTTGGTGCAAACGAAGCGCCACCGGCAATCATTTCTATCTTCATAGGTAAATTTTTGTTTGAAGTACTTGAAGAGATCAAAAGCCGCGTTGGTGATAATTTCAGCGAGCAGGATGAAATATTGCTAAAGCTTGATATTCATAAAAACATCCCTGAACTGTTGCTTGATAATACTGACCGCAACCGTACTTCTCCTTTTGCATTTACCGGCAACAAGTTTGAGTTTCGTGCTGTAGGTTCTACTGCCAACTGTTCCACTCCCATGACCGTACTGAATGCGATTATGGCTGAAACACTGGGAGCATTTAAAAACGATGTTGATGCTTTAATTGACAAAGGCGAGAAGAAGGAAGTAGCCATAATGGAAGTGATAAAGCAATACATTGTGGCTTCTGACAAAGTGCTGTTTGAAGGTGATGGATATAGCGAAGAATGGCATCACGAAGCGGAACGCCGTGGTCTTCCCAATGTGCCTACCACTCCCCTGGCGCTTGATGCATACATAACGGAAAAATCAAAACAGCTTTTTGAAGATCTCGGTATTTATAATCATGCAGAGCTCGAAGCCCGCCACGAGATAATGCTAGAAGAGTATATAAAAAAGGTTCAGATAGAAAGCCGCATTATTGGTGAAATGTGCACCAGCCATATACTGCCAAGCGCTGTAAAATACCAGAATGTGCTGCTTGCCAATATTAAGGGAATGAAAGATATCGGGCTGGCGCCAGAGTTATATGTCAACCAGCAACTGATACTTGAAAAGATTAGTGGACATATTAATACCGTAGCCGGGCTGGTAGAAAAAATGATACTGGCACGTAAAGTTGTTAATAACATAACTGATACCCGTACAAAAGCAATTGCTTATTGCACCCAGATCAAGGAATCATTTTTTGAGCAGATTCGCTACCCGGTTGATAAATTGGAACTCCTGGTAGATGATCAATTCTGGCAACTTCCGAAATTTAGGGAAATGCTGTTTTTGAGATAAAGCAAGGTGTATAATAAATCAAAATCCGGTCAGAAATGACCGGATTTTTTTATAGGACAATACGCACATATAAAGGCGCATAACAAATTTTACTTGGTAGGAACGCAGTTTTAATAAACTCCCTCAAGAGTTAACCCTTTGGAACTGGCAGTGCTGCCATCCACGATTATATGTACGTTGGTGCCATTCGGGTTGCATGCAAAAATGGAGGCTTTATAATTTTCATCAGAAGCTAAAAAAATAAGTGTTAGCCCATCCGGCGAAAGTTTGCAGTCACTGTCCAGTTCAAAACCAGCCGGTAATGTAATGTTTATTTTGGCCTGGTTCGATCCATCGTAATTGGCTGTCCAGATCTCAGTATGAGAATCCCCGCCACCATCATCAATGGATTTGCCATAAAAAATTTTATTCAGTTGGGTTGTGCCTCCGCCGGATGAACCAGCCTTAGCTAAGCCTTTCCATCCGTTGCCACTATAATAGTAGAAACCCGTATCTATGTTTAATTGATAAACCAGCAAGCCCTGCGCCGGGCTGGTAATAGCAAGGCGTTCAGCCTGGCTCATTCTTGGCAGGAGAACACCTTTAGTTGTTGATTTTAATTCTAAAATGGAGGAGGCAATTGGAGTATTTGTTCCAATACCAACATTTTGAGAAATTACCTGAGTTGATAGACTGATCACAATAATAAAAGCCAATAAAGTTTTTTTCATGAATAGATGTTTTGGTGTCGCTTTGACGGATTAGAAAATTGAGTCTATTCAAACGAAGCTTAAAATAAAAGATTGCGCAGGGTATTAAATAATTGGGCTTTCGCCAAATGCCTGCAATCCATTAATGGCATCCAATGAATTTCGTATTTTCACTTACATTCTTGAGTGGAAATATCTTATCACCTTAACCTGTGAAGTTTTGCTGAAACGTGTAGTTACGATAGCAGGATTATTACTGATGTGCTGGCAACCTGTGCTGGCAGCACATCTCAAGGGTGGTTATATTGAATATCAATACCTCGGACCAACACCAAACAACCCCAAGAATGGCCATTTTCGAATAACGGTTTATCAATATCTTGATTGCAGTTCAGCAGGTGGGCAAATAGACGATGAAGTTTATTTGGGTGTTTTTGACGCAGTAACCAATGCACTTGTTTTCACCGACTTTATTCCATTATCTGGTACTAAGTTTATTCAAAAAGGCTCTTTTCCCTGTATCATCAATCCACCTGAGGTTTGCTTTCGCATAGATAGCTATACAACCGAAACAGACATTTCTATAAATGCCAATGGCTATATTCTTTCGGTACAGCGCTGCTGCAGGATAGCGGGCATTCAGAATATTGCCAATTCATCTAATACAGGCGTTACTTATTCAGCAAAAATTTTAGCTAACCAGGCAGGCAATGGATTTTTAGATAACGACAGTCCTGTGTTTGCACAACAGGATACGGCATTGGTTTGTGCCGGCAGTTATTTTACATTCCCATTCAATGCCACCGACCCAGATAACGATTCACTGGTATTCCATTTTACCGCAGGGCTTAATACCCCGACCCGTGAAGCAAAGCCACTTCCGCCTTATGATCCGCCTTATCCGGCACTTGTTTATGCAGGCGTCTTTAATGCCGAGCAACCTATGGGTAGTAATGTTCAGATAGATGTTAATACAGGGGTAATTAGCGGTGTAGCCCCATCAAAGCCTGGTGACTATGTGGTAGCAGTACTTGTGGAAGAATACAGGCAGGGAGCAAAAATTGCAGAGTCACGCAAAGAGCTTCATATAAAAGTGGGGAACTGTGATATTCCAAAGGCAGTATTGCCTGCAAATATTATAAACTGCAAAAGTTTTGATGTGGCATTTGAAAATCAATCTACTTCAGCAGGTATAAGTTCTTATTCCTGGGACTTTGGTGTACCCAACAGAACAGATGATATCAGCAGTTCACCACAACCTGTTTATACCTATCCCGATACGGGAGTGTATAAGGCAAAATTGGTTGTAAACAGGGGAGGAGCATGCCCCGATTCTGCATTTGCAGAAGTAAAAATTTTTCCTGTTTTCGTTTCGGCCTTCGCCATTAACGGGGTTTGCAGGCAATTGCCATACCTGTTTAAAGATCAAAGCCATGCCGATTATGGCAGCATAAGAGATTGGCATTGGGATTTTGGCGATGAAACAATATTGACTGATACAAGCAACCTGCAAAATCCTGTTTACAATTACGATGTTCCCGGGGCATATACAGTTAAGCTTAGAGTGAACAGTACAAAAGGATGTGCCGATTCAACCTCAGTTGTTCTGCAAGTTGCAGACAGGCCCGTAATAAACCTTGCTTTTAAAGACACACTTATCTGCAGTATTGATACGCTGCAGTTACGTGCAATTGGTCCCGGAAATTATTCATGGTCGCCGGGAACAAACATCATTAACGCCAACAGCAGTTCTCCATTGGTTTTTCCAAAAGACACTATTACATATTATGTGTCGGTAAATAATAATGGATGCGAAGGCCGTGATTCGGTAAAAGTAAATGTGCTTGATTTTATTAAGGTTGATGCGGGAAATGATACAACCATTTGCAGGGGAGATGCAACTGCTCTTCATGCGGTAAGTTTTGGAACACGCTATTCATGGACGCCCGCAGCCACCTTAAATAATGCGACAGCAAAGGAACCTTTAGCAACACCTGCTGATGCAGTTACTGAATATAAGGTATTGGCAAGCCTGGGAAAATGTACAGCAACAGATAAAATAAAAATTACAACCGTGCCTTACCCGTTGGTAAATGCAGGAAAAGATACAACTGTATGTTTTGAAAAACCTGTAATGCTGCATGGCAGCAGCAATGGGTCCTCCTATCGCTGGTCTCCTGCAAATGTTGTTGAACATGCAACTTCACTTTCTACTAAAGCATTTCCGCATAACAGCACACAATTTATTCTTTCAGCAACCGATACCCTTGGTTGCCCAAAACCAGCCACCGATTCAGTGATGGTGAGTATGCTTCCAAAAATAGTTGTAAACGCAGGCAATGATACTTCGGCAGTTATAGATCAACAATTACAACTGCATGGAATTTCCAATGCACAGTTTTATCATTGGAGTCCTGCAACCGCTATGAATAATTCAGAGATTGCAAACCCGGTGATCAATGTTACAGGCGATCTCTTATCATCGGGACTTGATTTTATTAATTATACACTTACTGCAAGTACGCTGGAAGGATGCAATGCAAAAGATGATATCAAAGTATATCTTTTTAAAACAGGACCTTCCATTTTTATGCCTTCTGCCTTTACGCCAAACAGAGATGGATTAAATGATGAGATACGTCCCTTGCTTGCAGGCATGAGGCGTCTTGATTATTTCAGGATATATAACCGGTATGGTCAATTGGTTTTTGAAACCAGGCAGGTTGGTAAGGGTTGGGACGGTACCATCAATGGACAGTTACAGTCATCAGGTATTTTTGTTTATGATTGCCATGCAACAGATTATATGGGCATGCCCAAAATATCAAAGGGAAGTTTTTTGCTGGTGAGATAGCAATACATTTTGTGAACAGGCGATTGTAATACTACTAAGCTCCGGTTGTGTCACTCCCTTCAACGTCAGAAATACTAATGCATATAAGCTAACTGATAAATAAAATCGCCGATGATTAAATCTTTTAATCATCGGCGATTTTTATGAAAGCCAAGCATTGCATTTGCTAATAGCAACGTTTAATTAAGATTATTTTTTTGATGCATCCGGTTTATAATATTTCATTGCTTCCGGCATTAGTGCTTTAATGTTAGCTATCCTTGTTTCATCGGCAGGGTGGTCGCTTAAAAATTCCGGCGGTTTCGATCCACCTGATTTTGCCATTCTCTCCCAAAATGCTACAGCTTCCTGTGGATTATAACCTGCCATAGCAGCAAAGAACAGCCCATATTTATCTGCTTCAGATTCTTCTTTACGGGAGAAGGGAAGTATTCCCCCTACAGTAGTACCTATTCCATACGCCTGCATAAAAAGATTTTGTGTTTCTGCAGGTTTGCTTGATACTGCGACTGACAATGCAACACCACCCAGTTGCTGTAATAATCCCTGGCTCATCCTTTCTGCGCCATGTTGGGCAAGTGCATGGGTAATTTCATGCCCAAGTACAATTGCAAGTGAAGTTTCATTTTGTGTAATGGGGAGAAGGCCCGTGTATACGACAACTTTACCACCAGGCATGCACCATGCGTTAACTTCCTTACTATCGATCAGGTTAAACTCCCATTGATATCCTTCCAGAACAGAAGTTTTACCCTGGCCATCATAATATTGCTTGACTGCAGATGCGATACGGGTTCCTACACGATGAACCATTTCAGCATTACTGTTTGTGCGGCTTACAACCTTACTTGAATCTAAAAATGAACTGTATTGCTGTTTGGCCATTAATTGCAATTCGGATTCAGATACTAAACTGAGTTGCTTTCGACCGGTTACTGCGTTTTGTGTACAACCAAATATAAAAGAACTGACAATAAATGCTGCTAATAGCTGTTTCATATAAAAAGATAAAATAATTAAGTAGTAAAATTCTAATAAAACCATGCCAATTAAGGCATTATACGGCAAGATATAATTGCTGAAGTAATCAGTAATTAAAATTTTTTATTCCCCTATTGAAGATAGTAATGTGAAAGTCCGGATTTTAAAATCTTAAGTTTTTCATATACAAGGCATTGTGCTCAGCACTTTTAAGTGGAGTGGTGTTGGCATATCTTTCCTGTTCAACAATAAAATATTCTACACCGCTATGCGCTGCAGTTTTTAGCAGTTTCGGGTAATCAATACTGCCTTCACCTATAGTGCATGAGTTATTGTCAGCAGCAGGATCAGGGTTTTTGAGCCGGTCTTTTACATGGCAAAGCCTAAAACGTCCCTTGTATTTTTTTAAATAAGCTTCTACATCGGCTCCTGCATCCGTCACCCAATACATATCCAATTCAAAATCAACCAGCGATGGGTCTGTTTCAGCAAGCATCACATCTTGCGGTATTTGCCCGTCAAGAGGTTTAAATGAATACCCATGATTGTGGTAGGCAAAGCGTAAGCCGTTCTTTTTACAGGTTTCACCACACTCATTGAATTTAGCAGCGTATCTCTTAAAGTCATCAATACTTTTTTGAGGCCCGAGATAAGGACATATCAAATATTTCATCCCTATTTCACCGGCTTGAGCAGCAGTATTTTCAAAGTCTGTTTCGAATTTGCAATGGCTTGAAATAAGTTTCATTCCAAGGTCTGTGGTGAACTTATCAAATTCTTTATTACTCATTCCCCAGAAAATACCCGATGGTCCATTAAAACTTTCAATTTGTTTATATCCAAAAGAGGCAACCTGTTTCAAAACTCCTTTTGTATCCTTTGGCAGATCATCCCGCAAGGAATAAAGCTGTAATCCAAATGTGTCAATTTTATTATGGCGGGCAAATAAGTCGTTTCCCGAAAGTATTAGCCCTGAACCTATCAATGATGTATCTCTTATAAAATTTCTTCTGCTGTATGACATTGTTATTAAAATTGAATGTTTTTGATATGTGATAATCTTTCAATCATTATTTATGATGTTGCCCATGCACGGTCACCTTTTTTGTAGGGAAATGAGCCATCATATTTTCCAGGAACGGGCAGGTAGCGCAGGGCTTGTGTCGCACCCACTTCGGATGTAAAGAACCCGATCAATGTCAGTTCTTTCATCATGCGGAAAAAATGGGAAGGATCTTCTTTCTTTTTGGCTTTCATGTATGCTTTCTGTTCATTATCAAGTTCCACGAGCAGACTCTGTCGCTGTTCCGGTGTAGCTTTCATAAATTTTGATCCATTCTTTTCTTTGCTCAACTCATCAATTTTCTTTAAGCCATCTAAAAATATTTGCTGATCTTTTTCTGTATAACAATCCAGTATCATCAAACTCATGAAAGCTCCCACTTTTGCATCCTTCGCACCTGGGGTTTTTGTTTTTGGCAAAATAGTTTCAGCTATCTCATCCATCATATCCACCTGTGATTGTGTGAAAAGTTTATTTACGCTTTTTTCGGATTTACATCCAGTTTGCAGAAATAAATTTCCGCCAACAATACTGCCGCCCAGTAATACTGCAACACTTTGTAATGCTTCTCTTCTGTTCATAAATATTCTTATAAAAATGTGATTATTAAAGGTTTCGTTTGTTAAGTTCGTTCACGGCAAACTCTGCAGCACGGGCTGTCAAAGCCATATAGGTAAGCGAAGGATTAACATCATTAGCAGAAGTCATGCAGGCACCATCTGTTACAAATACATTTAATGCATCCCATACCTGGTTATTCGCATTAAGCACTGAAGTTTTTGGATCTCTTCCCATGCGTGCCGTACCCATTTCATGAATGCCCATGCCCATTGCATATCCATCATCAAAAGTTTTTACATCTTTGACACCAACAGCTTCGAGCATTTCCGCGGCGTCATTCATCATGTCGGTCCGCATTTTTATTTCATTCTCTTTTATTTCGCAGTCTATTGATAACACAGGTAAACCCCATTTGTCCTTAGTGTTTTTATCAAGCGTTATTTTGTTTTCATGATAAGGTAAAATTTCACCAAAACCTGTCATGCCCATTGTCCACGAGCCCGGTTCGGAAAGAGCATCTTTATATTCTCCACCTATATTCATTTCTGCGATCTCCCGATGCCAGCCTTCCCTGCTTGCACTTCCCTGGTATCCAAAGCCTCGCAGGTAATCCCTTTTATCTCCAAAAAGATTTCTAAACCGCGGAATGTAAATGCCATTGGCCCTCCGACCGTACACATATTTGTCATCATAGCCTTCTACTTTTCCTTTGGCACCGCATTTAAAATGATGGTCCATCAGGTTATTGCCAAGTTCGTTACTGCTGCTTCCAAGACCACCGGGCCATACATCAGTGGCAGAATTGAATAAAACCCATGTAGAGTTTAAAGCGGAGGCACAGAGAAAAACGATCTTTGAAAAAAACTCGTAGGTTTTATTCGTTTCTGCATCGAGCACTTCTACTCCTTTTGCCTTTTTTGTATCCTTATCGTAAATAATTTTTGTAACAATTGAAAAAGGACGGAGTGTAAGATTACCGGTAGCAACAGCAGCGGGAAGCGTTGCTGATTGTGTACTGAAATAAGCGCCAAAGGGGCAGCCACGAACACAAAGATTCCTGTACTGGCAATTGGTTCGGTCATGATGCGGCACTGTAAGATTGGCAACACGACCAATGATCATCTGGCGTTTGTCGTTATAATGTTTTTTCAGTTGGACTGCTGCATCCTTCTCTACACAGTTCATATCCATCGGAGGTAGAAATTCTCCATCTGGCAATTGTGGCAGCCCTTCTTTAGAGCCACTAATGCCTGCAAACTTTTCTGCATAACTATACCATGGTGCAATGTCTTTATAACGGAAAGGCCAGTCAACTCCATGGCCATCTTCTACGTTCGCACCAAAATCAAAATCACTCCAGCGATAGCTTTGGCGCCCCCACATCAGCGAACGACCACCTACATGATAGCCACGAAACCAATCGAATCTTTTTACTTCGGTATAAGGGCAATCTTTTTCTACCGTCCAGTAATCAAGCGTGGTTTCATTAAGCGGATAATCACGCTTGAGAACAGGATAGTTGGTAAGCATGGCCTGTGTTCTCATTTCGCCACGATGCGGAAATTCCCAGGGTGCTTTATTGGCATTTACATAGTCCTTTACATGTTCAACATTATTACCTCTTTCAAGCATTAATACTTTTAGTCCCTTTTGTGTCAATTCTTTAGCAGCCCAACCGCCACTAATACCCGAACCTACTACAATGGCATCATAACTGTTTTCCGGCATACAATTGTTTTATTAAAATGGTTTATGAATAAAGTTTATCAGTTTAAAAGTTAACAGGTTGAAATGTTGACAGGTGAAATATTTAGTTGATAGACATGACTTACTAACTTATAAACTTATAAACTTGTCAACTTATCAACCAACACCTACACATCACATCGCATCACGCCATCTTTTAGTGAAGCCATTTTATCGGCCGCAAGCGGGATGAATTCCTGTGCTACATAATCTTTAAAACCTGTTGCTACTATGGCTTTCATAATAGCAGGATAATAGAGTTCCTGTGTTTCGTCTATTTCATGACGACCAGGAACACCTGCTGTGTGATAGTGTGCAAAGTATTGGTGATGATCCTGTATAGTCCGTATCACATCACCTTCATTTATCTGCATATGGTAAATGTCGTAGAGCAATTTAAAATTTTCCGAACCCAATCTCTTGCAGAGTTCAATGCCCCATGCACTTTTATCGCACATGTAATCGGGGTGATTGATCTTGCTGTTAAACAACTCCATTTGAATAACTACATTTTTCTTTTCGGCTAATCCCATGACCTGCTTTAATCCCTCCACGCAATTCTTAAGACCGGTTTCATCATCCATACCATTGCGGTTGCCGCTAAAGCAAATAAGATTTTTATATCCCGCATTTGATACAAGCTCTATATGCTCAATATAATTTTTAATAAGTGTTGCATGATATTCTTTATGATTCCAGCCATTTACAAGATTGATCTCTGCACCATTACACATAGATGAATCAAGTCCGTGTTTTTTTAGTGTACCCCAATCTTGGGGCCCAACAAGATCAATTGCTTTTATGCCAATTTTTTTTGCAGCAATACACAGTTCATCGAGAGGAAATTCATTAAAGCACCACCGGCAAACTGAATGATTGATATTTCCTTTTAATTGCACCGGCATATCTTTTTCTTTAGCATAAACCTTTGGCAGCAGTGTTGCAGCACCTACAGCAAGACTTCCTGCGGCTATGTTTTTTAATACTTCCCTTCGTGTTGTTTGTTTCATAATGACATGTCCGCTTAAATGTTCCAGTAACTACTTCGGTGCAAGTGAGCAATTTGCGTGTCGAAGCAGCAAATTGGAAACAACAAAAGTTCATTTCATATTCTACAGCTTATGCACAAATTGTATTTCTTCCCAAACAAATTTCTAATCACGCCTGTTCCAGCTTTATTTTTCGATCTCTGAAAAACAAAAGAAATAATAGCATTACTACTGCCGCTATGCAAGCGGGCACAAGCCATATTTCTTTCCATTGATGGGTGTCGCCAGTTTTAAAGTTTTCTGATACTTGCCCTGCTACCCAAAAACCAATCAGCATTCCAACACCATAAGTAGCCAATGTTATCATACCCTGAGCTGAAGACCTGATTCGTTCGCCTGCACGGTTGTCGGTATATATCTGCCCGGTTACAAAAAAGAAATCATAACAAACACCATGCAGAATAATGCCGAGATACAACATCCAGATACCCGAGCCTGTATTGCCGAATCCAAACAATACATAGCGGATGACCCAGGCCGCCATACCAAGCAGCAACATTTTTTTTACTCCTAACCTGCTAAAGAAAAAGGGCATTAGTACCATAAATGCCATTTCACTTATTTGACCCCATGCCATCTTTCCTGCAGCGCCCTGCATTTTTAATTCATTCAAAAATTGGTTGGTTACCTGGTAATAAAAAGCAAGCGGTATGCAGATGAGCATCGATGATAAAAAGAAGATTAAAAAGCTACGGTCCTTTAGCAGCCCAATGGCATCAAGTCCAAGAACTTCCCTGATGGTAACCTGTGTACCGGCTTTGGGCGGAGGAGTATTAGGGAGCGTGAAACTAAAAACCCCAAGTATGCCCGACATCACTGCTGTTAATTTGAAGGTATTTGCCAATTGGCCCGATTGTTCCCATGCAAGCCAGCCGATGATCAGTCCCGCTACGATCCACCCAATAGTGCCCCAAACTCTTACAGTGGAAAATTCCTTTTCGGAATTATTCATTTGTTTGAAAGCCACTGAGTTTACCAATGCAAGCGTTGGCATAAATAAGATCATGTAAGTAAGTATGCCGGGATAAAATGCATTGAAATCGGTGCGGGTAGAAACATAATACATTAGCGCTGCACCAGCCAGGTGTAGGACTCCGAGAATTCTTTGTGCTGCAAAAAAGCGGTCTGCTATCAACCCAATAATGAAAGGTGCAATGATAGCTCCAAGCGATTGTGTTCCATAAGCTAACCCGTTTTGAATATCGCTTGCATGCAACGAAGAAGTAAGGTAAGTGCCCATGGTAACAAACCAGCCACCCCAAATAAAAAATTCAAAGAACATCATTACGGATAGCTGGATTCGTGTCGTTAATTTCATGCACGGCGGTTTTTATGGGAGCAGAAATATCTCAAAACTTAGTGAGTGTATTGAAATAAGTGAGTGTAGGAATGGAAGGCTTACTATAAAAAACGCCCATTCACCGGGCAGTTTAAAACAGGTAAGCAATCACTAATTTGTTCGTCAAACAAAAAAGAATTTTTGAAATTAAGGAACTTTGGTTTATTTCAATGCCGGAAATATTTTGATTTATTCAACGCAAACGTTTGCAATTTGAAAATTTGATGAAACGAAAATTGAGAATGGGAATGATAGGAGGTGGGCGTCAATCGTTCATCGGGGCTATCCACCGCATAGCAGCAAACATGGATGGGCTTATAGAGCTCAGTTGTGGAGCACTTAGCAGCAATCCCGAGAATGCTGCAGCCTCTGGCCGTTCTCTCTTTTTGCCCGAAGAAAAAATTTACGGCAGCTATGAAGAAATGATAACAACAGAAAGTGGATTGGCAGTAAATGACCGGATGGACTTCGTTTCAATCGTTACGCCCAACCATTTACACTTTCAGCCGGCAATGATGGCGTTGGAAAATGGTTTTCACGTGGTCATTGATAAGCCCATTACTTTTTCATTGCAGGAAGCAAAGGAACTAAAGAAAAAAGTCGAAGAAACCGGCCTTATACTTGCGCTTACCCATACCTATACAGGTTACCCAATGATAAAGCAAGCCAGTCAAATGGTAAGAGAAGGAGTGATTGGCAATATCCGTAAAGTGTACGTGGAATATCCGCAGGGATGGCTGAGCAATTTTGTGGAGGGCACAGATAACAAACAAGCCTCTTGGCGCACAGATCCTTCTAAGAGTGGCATAGCAGGTGCCATGGGTGATATAGGGACACATGCATTTAATCTCGCAGAATATATAAGTGGCTTACAGGTCACCAAACTTTGTGCTGATCTGAATATTGTAGTGGCTGGCAGAAAGCTCGATGATGATGGTGCTGTATTATTAAAATTTAATAATGGCGCCAGTGGTGTGCTTATCGCAACGCAGGTAGCAGCAGGTGCAGAGAACAACGTAAGAATAAATGTGTACGGCGAAAAAGGTGGACTTGAATGGCAGCAGCAGGATGCTAATACTTTATTGGTAAAATGGCTTGATAAGCCGGCAGAAATTTATCGTGCAGGCACTGGTTATCTTGGTTCTTATGCTAAGCATAATTGCCGCACACCAGCAGGTCATCCCGAAGGTTATCTCGAAGCGTTTGCAAACATCTATAGGAATTTTGCTTTAACGCTTGATGCGAGATTGAATGGTGAAACGCCATCGGAGGAAATGCTTGATTTTCCTACGGCGGCTGATGGCTTCAGGGGAATGGCTTTCATTGAGAATGTAGTAAAGAGCGGTCATTCACACGAGAAATGGACATCATTAGAGATATAGATGAGAAATGTTTTTGTGCACAAACTTTAGAATATAAATTAAGCATAGTTGTGTCACTCTCTTGTACGACAACAAGTTTATTCAGCATTTAAGCGGTTGACTTAATGACCATATAAAAAATGACAACAATTAAAGGCCCGGCTATTTTTCTTGCCCAGTTCCTGGGAGATAAAGAGCCATTTAATAATTTAAAATCAATTTGCCAATGGGCAAAAAGTTTAGGTTATGAAGGTGTGCAGGTACCTACACGTGACAGCCACATTATTGATCTTCAAAAAGCAGCGGAAAGCAAGACGTATGCTGACGAAATAAATGGAATCGTAAATTATTGTGGCTTGGAGATAACGGAGCTTTCAACGCATTTGCAGGGGCAGTTAGTAGCTGTGCATCCCGCCTATGACCTGCTGTTTGATGGCTTTGCTCCGGAAGCTTTGCGGGGTCATCCAAAAGAAAGAACTGATTGGGCGATACAGCAATTAAAGTATGCTGCAAAAGCTTCGCAAAATTTGGGATTAAAAGCACATGCTACTTTTAGTGGCGCATTGCTTTGGCATACTTTCAATCCATGGCCTCAGCGTCCTCCGGGACTGGTTGAGGAGGGCTTTACTGAACTTGCAAAAAGATGGCTTCCTATCCTTAATGAATTTGATGAATGCGGCATTGATCTTTGTTACGAAATTCATCCCGGTGAAGATCTGCATGACGGCGTTACTTATGAAATGTTTTTAGAAAAAGTAAATGATCATCCACGTGCATGTCTTCTTTATGATCCATCACATTTTGTTTTACAGTGCCTTGATTACTTAGCTTATATTGATCACTATCATGAACGAATAAAAATGTTTCATGTAAAAGATGCGGAGTTTAACCCGACGGGCAAACAGGGTGTATACGGCGGTTATCAAAGCTGGCTCAACCGTGCAGGACGTTTTCGCTCACCCGGTGATGGGCAGGTTAATTTTAAATCTATCTTTAGCAAACTCACTGCATACGATTATAAAGGCTGGGCAGTTGTGGAATGGGAATGCTGTATAAAACATCCTGAAGATGGCGCAAGAGAAGGTGCGAAATTTGTTAGAGATCACATTATAAGGGTAACCGAAAAAGCATTTGACGATTTTGCCGGAACTGCTACTGATGCTGCTTTTAATCGATCGGTATTAGGGTTGGATTAAACAGAATTTTTTTAACTGCAAAAATTTATATGATGAAAAAAATCTTCGCTGTCTTCACAATTGTTTTTTTGTTGATTGCATGCGGCGGCAATGAAAGCGCAAAAAATGAGAACGCAAACGAGCCAACTGTTGTTAAGGATGATATTACTAAAAATCCAGATTATGCAAAAGGGCTTGCATTGGTAACCAAAACAGATTGCCTTACCTGTCATAAAATCAACGAGGTATCTACAGGCCCTGCTTATGCTGAAGTTGCTGCCCGCTATAGCAATGCTGCAGACACTACAATAACCCGTCTTGCACAAACTATTATCAAGGGTGGTAAAGGTAATTGGGGTGTCGTACCAATGACTCCACACCCTGCCCTTTCTGAAGAAGACGCTAAACAGATGGTGAAGTATGTGTTACTGCTAAAGAAATAATCCAATTGTTCCGAAAGAAAATTCAATTTAAATAATGGTTCAAAACAAAACTTGACATATGAAAACTCTTACTGTAATAGCCGGCCTTGCTGTAGTTATAAGTTCATGCGGTTCGGGCAAAACGCAAAAAAGCCAGAACACAGTTGAAAATATGGATGAATGGGTTCCTCTTTTTGATGGAAAAACTAATGCCGGTTGGCATAAGTATGGCGGTGGGGCTCCCGGTAGCGCCTGGAAGGTGTCAGATGGAGTTTTGACACTTGATACGAGTCTTAAAACAAATGGGAAAATACAGGACGGCGGTAATCTTCTGTCAAACGAAGAGTACGACAATTTCGATCTGAAACTCGAATGGAAAATATCAAAAAATGGCAATAGCGGTATTTTGTTTTATGTACATGAAGACATCACAAAATATAAGGAACCTTATCATACAGGTCCTGAAATGCAGGTGCTTGATAATGACGGCCATCCTGATGGAAAGATCAAAAAACACAGGGCTGGCGATCTCTATGATCTTATTTCCTGCAGTAAGGAAACTGTAAAACCTGTTGGCGAATGGAACCAGGTTGAAATAATCAGCAAGGATGGTAACCTCCAATTATGGCTCAATGGAACCAATGTAGTATCCACTGTATTATGGGATGACAACTGGAAGCAAATGGTGGCCAACAGCAAGTTTAAAGAATGGCCGGATTTTGGAACATACAAAAAGGGAAGGATCTGTTTACAGGATCATGATAATATGGTAAGCTTCAGGAACATCATGATCAAAAAATTGTAGTACTTATTTTATTTGGCTGCTCTTAATTCTGCTAATGATGAAAGGAAAAAAGCTTGTTAGTAATCATTCCCGCCGAAGCTTTCTCAAAAATACACTTACAGTTGCCGCAGGTTTTATGATAGTGCCCCGGCACGTGCTTGGAGGTAAAGGCTTTGTTGCTCCAAGCGATAAATTATTTATAGCCGGTATTGGTGTTGGTGGAAAGGGTGAATCTGATCTTAAGAGTTTCTTTGAAAGCGGGAAAGCAGAGATTGCTTTTTTATGCGATGTCGATGAGAAAAGAGCTGCAAAGAGCATAGAACGTTTTCCAAAAGCAAAAATTTATAAGGATTACCGTGAAATGCTTGAGAAAGAATATAAAAGCATTGATGCCGTTTCTATTTCAACACCCGATCATAATCATGCAGTGCAGACACTTGCAGCCATGCAGTTAGGCAAACACGTGTATGTACAAAAACCACTCACACATGATATTTATGAAGCACGAATGCTTACACAGGCTGCTGAAAAGTACAAGGTCATAACACAAATGGGAAACCAGGGTTCCAGCGGAGATGGTGTACGGCAATTGAGAGAATGGTATGATGATGGCGTTATAGGTAAGGCACACACTGTGTTTTGCTGGACAGATCGTCCAGTATGGCCACAAGGTATTCCATGGCCTTCGCAAAAAGCAGAAGTTCCATCAACACTCGATTGGAATTTATGGCTGGGCACTGCTCCTTATAAAGATTACGTAGAAAAGCTGGTTCCTTTTAACTGGCGGGGCTGGTGGGATTATGGTACGGGTGCTATTGGCGATATGGGTTGCCATTTAATAGAAGCACCTTTTCGTGTATTGAACCTGGGTTATCCCGACGAAGTGGAATGCAGTGTTGGCTCTGTATATGTAGATCAGTTCAAGCGTGGTTATTTCCCCGAAAGCTGCCCGCCATCATCGCATGTGATTTTAAACTTTGCAGGGTCTAAGAAAAAACATGATATAAAACTGCACTGGATGGACGGTGGTATTCAGCCTGAAAGACCTGAAGAACTTGGTCCAAATGAAAAAATGGGTGACGGGGGAAACGGTGTGATCATTGTTGGTACCAAAGGCAAAATGATGTGTGATACTTATGGCGCCAATCCGAGGCTGTTGCCCCTGAGCAGGATGGATGACGTAAAAACAAAACAAACCTTAGTGCGGGTAAAAGGAGGAGCAGGCGGGCACTATGCGCATTGGGTAGAAGCTTGCATAGCTGGATACGACAGTAATGAGTATAAGAATCTCAGTTCTCCTTTTTCTATTGCCGGTCCTTTGACCGAAACTGTATTGATGAGTAATCTTGCCATCCGCAGTTTCGATATACGTAAACAATCCGCCGCTGATCCTGCTAAGTTTGAATACCCCGGACGTTATATAAAACTACTTTGGAATGGCGCCGATATGAAAGTCACCAATTTTGATGAAGCCAACCAATTTATAAGAAGGCAATACAGGGAAGGGTGGAGTTAAAAATCGTAAACAGCCATGAAAAAAGTATTGATCATTACCTGCTTTCTCTTTCCGTATTTAATAAAGGCGCAAATAAATTTTAATATGCCTCCTGCATCAGCATCGCTTTTTGCAGAAGGTATTATCAGCACTGGTTTGAGCGAAAGGGATTTTGCTTTATCACCTGATGGAAAAGAAATCTTCTATACGCTTCAATCACCGCAGGGAATATTTCAAACCATTTTGCACATGAGCAAAGATGCAAAAGGTGTATGGAGCAAACCTGCTGTAGCTTCTTTCGCAGGCAGCTACAGTGATCTTGAGCCAACATTTTCACCCGATGGAAAAAAATTATTCTTTGTATCTAACAGGCCATTGAGTGGTACCACTGTTAAGGACTTTGATATCTGGGTTGCTGAAAAAGAAAATGGTAGATGGGGCGACCCTAAAAATTTAGGTGTGCCTGTAAATACTTCTGAAGATGAATTTTATCCTGCCATTGGAAAAAGCGGCAACCTGTATTATACTGCAGCATATAAAAGTAATGCTGTTGGTAAGGAAGATATATGGTTGTCGAAATGGGAAAATGGAAAATACCAGGAACCCGTTGCCTTGGATACGGCCGTGAATTCTAAGCTCTACGAATTCAATGCTTTTGTTTCACCCGATGAAGATTATATCATTTTTACTTCTTACGGAAGAGCAGATGATAAAGGCAAGGGTGATTTGTACATGAGTATGAAAGATGACTCTGGAAACTGGCAACCGGCAAGAAATTTGACATTACTTAATTCTGAAAGACTCGATTACTGTCCCTTTGTAAGTTTTGATAAAAAGATACTCTTCTTTACCAGTGAGCGCCACGCACTCAAGACTTCTTATCCTGCCGCTGCAACTTATGAAAGCTTAAAAAAAGATTTTACTTCCCCACTAAACGGCGGCGGAAATATTTACTGGATAAGTTTTGATAAAGTGCTGGAAATGGTTAAGTAAGAATAATCAGTCTTCCTTCTTTTTTTGGCTTCTTGTTTTCATATTCATAACGGCATTTGCAATACCCGTTCCTGGTTGCAGGTGTTTACTGTGCTTAAGGGATTCGATGAGTTCATTTGCTTCAGTTATATCGGGCAGGCGGCGTATATAACTACTGAGTAAAAGAAAGGCAAGTCCCCTGTTAAATTCATCCAGGGAAGTATCAAACATCATTTCTGTAACTCTCTGCTCAAAATTTTTCCGGTCCTTGCTTTCAACCATTGCTTTACCTAATCTCCAAACAGTTCCGGTGTAATGATTTTCGGAAGTATTGGCCGCACGCAATGCCATACCAAGCATCATATCAACGACATTCAGATCAAGTTCTTCCAGTTCTTTCAAATAGGTTTGCCTGGCTTCCCATGCATAACTTCCGTCTATCATTCGTTCAAAGCGGTCATTCAGAATATCCATGTGAGCACGCATAAAAATATCCCATTGCTGCACCTCTCCTGCAAGGGTTGCAATTTCTACTGCATGGTATCTTGGCGATTGATCCTGGCTACACATACCCATTACTCTGCGACAGCGCATTAATTGCAATTCCTCTTTTTTTAACCCAAGTTTTCCGGCGAGATCTTCAAGAAATACATCAGATTTTTTTTCTTCGACACATCTTTGCGCCTCGGTTTGTACCAATCCTATTAACACCGGATCAGATGCCAGTTGTTTCGCTGCGAAGCGAACCAGGGAATCTGAATAACCATAGCCTTCGTTAATAGAGGTACAGGCTTCTTTTGCTTTCTTTTGTACATAGTCAAAAGACTCAGATAACTTTTTCTTGTCTTCTTGTTCATCATCAAAATATCTTCCGGAATATTTATCTGTCAAAAAAACCTGTGCATTTGTATCGATCATGCAGTCTACATACTGTATGAGTTTTCCATACTCAGCAGGGATTACAGTTTGCCGAAAACTTTCCAGGAACCAATTAGCTGATAAGCGGTATTCCTTGTCGTATTTATCTGGCGTGTCATAGTCATATATCCAGTGGTTTGGCTCAGGAATAGATTTGTTACTGGATAACATGTAGTCTGATGAATATCCTTCTTCCGGGTTTCCTTTTAAATAAGTGATCTTTCCTTCTTCATCGGGATTGAGCTGAATGAATATCTGGTTTGTATCTATACTTTCTATTAGGGGATTGTGGTCTGCTACAAGGGTATAGAAAGGTTCTCCCTTATCCATGGCAGACCTGATGGCTTTGAGATTATCTCTTTTACTTTTAAATGTCACAGAAAATACCCTTGCCTGAGGATAAGATATAAAGCGTTTGTTCAGGTCGCAGGTTTTAAACCGAATATTTTGATCGGTTACCATTTGCCTGAGTTTCATCATAGCAGTATCACTGTACATCAGGCCATTGGAATTGGTTCTGAACTCTGGATTATCCTGGGATTGGGCTATGCAGGAAGCCAGCATTAGCATCACAAATAGAAAGGTTGGTTTCATGGCGGCAGGTTTTTATAATGAGATTCAACAATATAAAAAAGGCATAACTGCCGGGATTATTGTATATAAATAAAAATTAAGATGGTATTGGCAATAGATGCCTGCAGTATCAAAGAGGTTGCCGGGAAATAAACACCTGTTGTAGTTCTGTTTTTTGACTAACCGATGCATTTTTAATTCAATTACCCGTAAACATTTCTTTGTTATTGCGTGGTTTTTGAAATAGCCGTCAATATTTTTATAGTCAAAATTATTTGCAATGAAATCTTTTTTTCTTGCCTTTATGCTTATGCTGCCGGTATCAACACTTATCAGCCAGGTAAGCATTGATTCTGTTGAAAGTGCTCCACATCCTTCAGCCATGCTGCACATTAAAAGCGGTACCAAAGGGCTTTTGGTTCCGCGGCTGAGCTCGTCACAAATGAATTCCATTGCCGCCCCCGCCGCAGGTCTGCTGGTTTACAACGTGGACGACCAGGCATTCTATTATTACAAAGGTGAAGTGGGTTAGGTTTTGCTTATTTCTGACTGGGATACGGATGGCCTTGACCTCCCCTAAAACAGGTCTGCCAACTCATCACAAAACCTGTTTGGCATTACGCAATTGAGCAGTGCGAACTCGGTAGCTTCTTTTACCATCAATAACCCGGCATCCACGAGCCCTGTGATGTTAATGGAACACAAGGGTACCGGCCCGGGACTAAGTATTTCGATGTCAAATGCTTCGAATGGCAACCCGGGGATAGATGTAAATCAAGCAGGTGTGGGGATAGGCGTACATGCCGTTTCCGAGCTAAACAGCGCTATTTGGGGAGTTACTCATTCTATCAGTGCGGCAGGAGTGCTTGGCGACAATACTTTCGGCCAGGCGGTAGCAGGCAGGAACAGGGGAGGCGAAGGAGTTGGTGCAGTGTTCGGAAGAAATGACAGCAGTGGATGTGGGATAAATGGGTGGAATACAAAAAACGGAATTGGTGTTTTAGGACAAGCGGGTATATCAGGAGGAAACGGGGTTGGCGGCCGTTTTGAAAATGTAAACGCGGCCAGCGCTGGAAATGCCCTGGAAGCTGTAACCAACGGTAATGGCTATGCTGCCAGCTTTACAAGCATCCTCAACAGTGCAGCTTCAAAAGGCCTGCGCATTGCTACCGCCGCAGCTGCTGGAGGTACGGCACTGACTATTGCAAACGGAAAGGTTGTGGCATCGTATACTGATGGGTACGTTAGCAATGCCACCATTGATGACCTTTACCTCGTTGTAAAGGCAGCGGGCAATACCGTGCTGTCGACAAATGCTATTGCATTAGGTACTGTTGTATATGTCGTAAATTTTTCAGGAGGAACTGTTACTATTACCAATGCAGCAACAGGCAACTTTAATATTGCCAATGGCATTGCTACCCAGTTCATTTATTTTGGTGCTAATGTTTGGACACCTGTTCAATAGAACGGTTGCTTATACTACAGGTTATCAATTTTTGCTTCTAAAACCGCCTGTAATGCTGCGGGCAAGCGGCTTAAGAGGTTATATCCCGTAGCAGCTTCAATGGCATCAATCTTTACTCTGTAATACTTCCAGCTTGAATTAAGGGAGTTGGTATTAGGAATATTTACAGCAATCACCCTTGTATTTTGATTAACCCTGCTGCTGTCGTTATTGCCGTTAGGAATAACAACTGCGATCTTCCAGATACTTGCCGGCACTGTCACCGTACCACTATTGATGGTAGTGGCATATCCATTAGCACCGGTTCCCCCAATGCCATAAGAGCCCATAACAATGTATAATTCATTGCCGTCGTACACTAACTTCCTGAGGCTGTCTTCCATTACTGACCAAACCGTTTGGTTATGATACGGTGCCTGCGGGATCATGTTGGTCATGAGAAATGTAGCAGAATTTGCTTCAACGGTATTGGTTCTGTCTCCAGAAGGAGTGTTATGTCCCTTGTCGAAGCCCGTTCCCGTATAAGCATAATCCGGAACCCTGTACCAGCCCGGTGGCAAAGTATTATCTGCCCGAAAATCATCCTGCCTCGGCACAGTTCCCAGGTCATTGTCAAACAAGTGCCAGCTAACCCAATTAGGAGTGCCGCGGTCCCGGCTGTATGACAGGGCATAATAGCTCTTCCGCATCAGGTAATTGTTTATACTGTCAATTGTGAACGATGCAGCGCTTGGGTTGCCAAACAGCATGTGATCATTATCGTTCAATGGATAATCTGTTGCAGTCACCGAAAAGCTGCAGGAAGAAGTTCCTGCACTTATTACAAAGGAATTTGTGCCGGCTATATAAGGCGTGCCCTTGCCTGTCATAGTAATGCGCTGGATACCCAGGGCGTTCAGCGAGCCGGACGATGCGAAAGAATAGCCATTGACCGTGTTGGTGGAAATGGCAAATTTTCCTATAGTTGTAACATTAACTTCCAGCGATACAGTGTTTGAAACACCTATCACATTGCCTATGGTGTAAACTCCCTGGACAATGGAGTTGGAACAATTACTGCCCGAAGCTGTGAATGTGAACACTGCATCTACCGGTGCCGGGGGCGTAGGTGGACTTGTAACATCTTTCTTACACGCTGCAACAAATAAAATGGTTAACAGCAATAATTGGCGCTGAATCGTCATCGGGCAAAAGTATCGAAAAGAGAGGGTTATAAATTATTGCGGAAGAAATCGGGTTTTTTATGACAAAACATTCAGAAATGTTGCCAGCGGCTTTTTTTATTATAATCAGCCATCATTCAGGCGTGGGATTTAAAGCTTTCGCCTCGGTTAAAATTTGAGCCCGAAATTCGAATAAGGCTTCAAATAACCTCTCTTCTGCCATTTTCATTGCCTCAGAATTCATGGCAAGCGATGCATCTGAATGCATGGTTGTAGAGGTTAAAATTTCACGTACAAGGTCTTTGAGATCCATAAATCATTTTTTCCAAATCTAAGGAAGTAAATTATAACACTCCTGAACTACTAAGCTTCTTGACCGGCAAATGGCGGCGGAAATATTTAAAAGCGATAACTACTGAAGCTGCAGTTTCTTATTAACCTGTATAGAAGAATTTTCGGGAAGAGTTATCACAAAAGTTGCGCCTTCATTTACAGTGCTTATTACATCAATATAGCCCCTGTGCTTCTCAACGATCTTTTTACAGATGGATAATCCGATGCCTGTACCCTCAAATTCATGGTAGCTATGCAAACGTTTAAAGACCATAAAAATATCATCAGCATATTTTTGATCAAACCCTATACCATTGTCCCTGATGCGGATCCGGTGATATTTTTCGGGATTAGGCTCCTGTATATTACCAGCTTCAGCCGCTGTGATTTCAATGGTTTCAATATATATTTCTGGTGGAACGGATGGTTTGGAAAACTTTAAAGAGTTGCTGATAATATTCTGAAACAGCTGGCGGATCTGTGTAGGAATGCCCCATACCACTGGCAATTTATCCGTAAATATTTGTGCTTTCTTATGTTGTATTTCAAAATCAAGGTCTGAGATTACCTCACTAATGATCAAATTAAAATCTGTTTCTTCAAATCCGTAATCATCATTTGTATGCCTGGAAAATTTTAAAAGATCGCTTATAAGGTGTTGCATTCTTTCCGAAGATCCCATGATCTTTTTTAGGTAGGTCTGCAATTCACTATCTTTTTCTGCAGCTTGCAGGCCGAGGATCATATCGCTAAATATCCTGATCTTGCGCAATGGTTCCTGGAGGTCATGGGAGGCTACAAAAGCAAAACGGTCGAGTTCTTCGTTTGTCGTTTTTAATTGATTGTTGTTTTCACTCAACTGCCTGTTCAGCAAAATGATCTTCTCCTGTATAAGTTTTCTTTCTTCAATTTCTTTTTGAAGATCCCGGTTAACTTCCTTTAATATTTTTTCCTGCTGCAACAGGCGGTGATTCTTCCTGAACAGTTCGGCAAATACGCTAACCTTATACCTCAGCAGTTCCGGGTTAATGGGTTTATAGATATAATCAACACCACCGGTTTCATAACCCTTGAAAATATTTTCATCACCATAGTCGTGCGCCGTTATAAAAATGATGGGAATATGCCGTAGCTTTTGTCTCTGATAAATTAAGGAAGCCGTTTCAAAGCCGTTCATGTCGGGCATTTGCACATCCATTAGTATCAAAGTAAAATCCTGCTGTTGCAGTAAAACTTTTAAAGCGCCCCTCCCAGAAGTAGCTTTTATGATGTTATAACCATCTTTTTCCAGGATGGTTTCAATGGAAAAAAGGTTATCCTCCCTGTCGTCAACAACGAGAATTTTAACTTCTTCCTTCCCGGAATCTTTCTCCTTTGCTTTTTCCATTGACAGTTTTTATTTATACATCCATATTCTCATTAGTGATAATAACTGGTCAATCTTAACTGGTTTTGTAATATAATCCGATGCACCCGCTTCAATACATTTTTCCCTGTCACCCTTCATTGCTTTTGCTGTTACAGCAATAATGGGAAGGTTGCTATTGGGATATTCCCTTCTTATTTTTTGTGTTGTTTCATAGCCATCCATTTCAGGCATCATAATATCCATCAGCACAATATCGATCTTTGGGTTTTCCATGAGTATATCAATTGCTTCCTGGCCACTCTCCGCAGTAATGACGTTGATATTATAACGTTCAAAAGCAGTAGTTAATGCAAACAGGTTACGAACATCGTCATCCACAACCAGGACATTTTTACCAGTAATTACATCAATCTTCGATCGTAAATTTTCAATGATCTTACTCTTCTCCTGAGGCAAGTTTTTCTGATCAAGATGCAAATGCAACACTGCTTGCTCCAGCAATAATTCAAGTGAGTTCACATCTTTTAAAAGGATGCTGTTGGCGTACTGTTTCAACTGGGTTTTTTCCTTCGGTGAAAAATCTTTTGCAGAATAAACAAGCACTGGTGTCAGTATCCCCTGCTTGACCGAGTTGACTTCTGTAAGAAACTCAAGACCATGTACGTCCGGTAACATATAGTCTACAATAATGCAGTCATAAAGATTATCCTTGATCATTTGTATGGCTTCCTTTCCTGAGGAAGCAAGATCTATTTGAACCAGGTCGCCGTTATCCAGCATCTTGGCTATTTGAGAAGAATCGAGTTCATTATCTTCTACTACCAGCAAGCGCTTTTGCTTACGGCCTGCATATTCAATAATATCATTGAATAATATAGTTAATGCTTCATTCTTCAGGGGTTTTAACTGGAAGCTTCGTGCTGCACGCTGCATAGCCAGCAACCGGTTTTCTTCGCCAGAAATAAGATGCACTGGTATATGGCGGAAGTTGAAATCATTTTTCAGCAGGTCAAGTATCTTCCATCCGCTTGCATCCGGCAGTTTTACATCAAGCGTAATAGCAAGTGGATTATACCGGCCTGCCAAATCAAATACTTCTCCAAAGTTTGTTGCAACTACTACTTTCAGGTCGGTTTCATGTGCTTTTTCGATCATGATCCTGGCAAACCTGATATCATCCTCCACCACCAGCACTACCTTGTCGGTCGGGAGTATCTTGTTCCTGTCATCGCCTGTTTCATTTAATATTTCATTAAGCACATCCAGTTCCGTTGATTCTGACATCTTAACTGAAGGAACAGCTTGCAGACTAAGCTTTTCTGCATTATGCGCCAGTTGGTATTCGCTGATCTTCAGGCTGCTCTGTTTTTCCTTTTTAACGAGGTTTGCATTGTATTCTACGGGCAGGTACAGTATAAACGAACTGCCGAATCCTACCTCGCTTTCCAATTCTATAGTGCCACCCAGCAGATCCGCTAAACCACGGCTGATAGACAAGCCTAAACCCGTGCCACCATACTTGCGGCTGGTAGATCCTTCCGCCTGCTGGAATGCTTCAAAGATGATATTCTGTTTATCTTTTGAAATACCTATGCCTGTATCCTGTATTTCAAATGCAACAACCCGCTTTGCATTATCAAGGCTTGAATTGCCCTGTTTCCATCTGTGATTTGCGTCATAAATTTTCAACTTTACTTCTCCCTTGTCTGTAAACTTGAAAGCATTGGAAAGCAGGTTCTTTAATATCTGGTTAAGCCGCTGAATATCGGTTTCTAGGGAGGCGGGCAATTTCTCATCCATTTCAATATTGAAACGGAGGTTTTTATTTTCAGAGATATGTTTGAATGTTGTTTCCACAAAATTTGTGATCTCCTGGAAGCGCACATTTATAAAGTTGGTGGAGATATAACCAGATTCAATTTTTGAAAGGTCTAGTATATCATTGATCAGTTGTATTAGGTCATCACCGCAACTGTGAATGGTTTTTGCAAACTGGACCTGTTTCTGTGTCAGGTTGCCATCCTGGTTTTCAAATAACTGCTGAGCCAGTATCAGCAATGAATTAAGTGGTGTGCGGAGTTCATGCGACATGTTGGCCAGGAACTCAGATTTATACCGCGACGTTAACTGCAGTTGTGCTGCTTTTTCTTCCAGTGATTTTCTTGCTTCTTCCACTTCCTTGTTCTTCTCTTCCACTTCATCTTTTTGTTTTACCAAAAGATGTGCTTTATCCTGTAATTCCTCATTTGTTCTTCTCAGTTCATCGGCAAGTGATTGTGATTGTTCAAGCAGGTTTTCTGTTCTTGAGTTGGCTTCAATGGTATTTAATACAATGCCTATACTTTCTGTAAGCTGGCTTAAGAAATCGAGATGGGTTTCGCTAAAATTATCAAAAGATGCCAGCTCTATCACTGCTTTGATCTCGGTTTCAAACAACACTGGTAATACGATCACGTTGGCAGGTTTCGCCATGCCTAAACCAGAACCAATCTTGATATAATTCTTAGGAATATTATTTAGCAAGATCCTTTCTTTATCAACAGCACATTGTCCAACCAGGCCTTCTCCAAGTTCAAAGTCCCTGGTCATTTCAAGTTCTGTGTTATAGGCATATGCGGCAAATAGTTTAAGTTTTTGATTCTTTTGGTCCTCAGTTTGTTCCAGGATGTAGAACATACCCTGCTGAGCGTTTACTACCTGTGCCAGCTCAGAGAGAATACGGCGGGTCACTGTTTTCAGGTCTTTTTGACCTTGCAGCATCTGGGTAAATTTGGCAAGGTTGGATTTCAGCCAGTCCTGTTCCTGGTTAAGTAATGTGGTTGTTTTCAGGTTGGCGATCATCTGGTTAATAGTATCTTTTAACTCTTCCACTTCTCCTTTTGCTTCCACCCGGATCATTTGGGTAAGATCGCCTTTTGTAACCGCGGAGGCCACTTTAGATATGGCACGTACTTGTGTAGTCAAATTTTCCGCCAACTGGTTTACGTTCTCTGTCAGATCCTTCCATGTACCTGAGGCACCCGGCACACTTGCCTGGCCACCGAGTCGTCCATCTACACCCACTTCGCGGGCCACGGTCGTTACCTGGTCTGCGAATACCGCCAGCGTATCGATCATTTCATTAATAGTATCTGTTAACTGGGCTACTTCACCACGTGATACGATGGAAAGTTTCTGTTTAAGATTACCGGTAGCCACGGCGGTCACCACTTTGGCAATACCACGTACCTGGTTGGTAAGATTGGAACCCATCATGTTCACACTATCAGTCAAATCTTTCCAGGTACCAGCAACCCCCTGCACTTCAGCCTGTCCACCCAGCTTTCCTTCAGTACCCACTTCTCTTGCCACACGGGTTACTTCGTAAGCAAATGAGTTAAGCTGGTCCACCATGGTGTTGATGGTGTTTTTCAAATCAAAAATTTCCCCTTTTACGTCTATCGTTACTTTCTTAGAAAGGTCACCGGAGGCAACAGCTTTGGTAACCTCTGCGATGTTACGTACCTGGGATGTAAGGTTGCCGGTCATCTGGTTTACAGAATCCGTAAGGTCTTTCCAGGTACCTGCTACGCCCGGCACGAATGCCTGTCCACCCAATTTACCATCCGTGCCTACTTCTCTGGCCACACGGGTAACTTCCGAAGCAAAAGCACGAAGCTGATCCACCATGGTGTTCAGCGTTTCTTTTAACTGCAAAATTTCGCCGCGTACATCCACGGTTATCTTACGCGACATATCTCCATTTGCCACAGCGATAGCCACATCAGCAATATTGCGTACCTGTGCTGTAAGGTTACCGGCCATCTGGTTTACAGAGTCCGTCAAATCTTTCCAGGTGCCACCAACACCCGGTACGTGAGCCTGTCCGCCGAGTTTACCTTCTGTACCCACTTCCCTTGCCACACGGGTAACTTCAGATGCAAAGGCACGTAACTGTTCCACCATGGTGTTGATGGTGTTTTTCAGTTCAAGAATTTCTCCTTTTACATCCACTTCAATTTTGCGGGAAAGGTCACCGTTTGCCACAGCCGTTGTTACTTCTGCAATATTGCGGACCTGGGAGGTTAGATTGGATGCCATTTTATTTACAGAATCCGTCAGATCCTTCCATAAGCCTTCCACGCCCGGTACATCGGCCTGTCCGCCGAGTTTACCTTCGGAACCCACTTCACGTGCCACACGGAACACTTCCGAACCAAAAGAGTTCAATTGGTCCACCATCGTGTTGATGGTATTCTTCAATTCAAGGATTTCCCCCTTTACATCCACTGTTATCTTACGCGATAGATCACCCTTTGCCACGGCGGTAGTAACTTCTGCAATATTTCTTACCTGTGCTGTAAGGTTACTACCCATTTGGTTTACCGATTCTGTCAAATCTTTCCACGTACCACCAACGCCCTGTACTCTCGCCTGTCCACCAAGTTTACCTTCAGTGCCCACTTCGAGTGCCACACGGGTTACTTCAGACGCAAAAGAATTCAACTGGTCCACCATTGTGTTGATGGTTTTCTTCAGTTCTAAAATTTCCCCAGCCACATCCACAGTGATCTTTTTAGAAAGGTCACCATTGGCCACAGCCGTCGTTACCTCTGCAATATTTCTTACCTGTGCAGTCAGGTTACTACCCATTTGATTTACCGAATCTGTCAAATCTTTCCATGTACCACCCACGCCCTGCACCTTGGCTTGCCCACCGAGTTTTCCTTCTGTACCTACTTCAAGCGCCACACGGGTTACTTCCGATGCAAAGGAGTTCAACTGGTCCACCATGGTATTGATGGTATTCTTTAATTCAAGAATTTCTCCCTGAACATCCACAGTGATTTTTTTGGAGAGATCGCCGTTTGCCACAGCCGTTGTTACATCGGCGATATTTCTTACCTGGGCTGTCAGGTTACTACCCATTTGGTTCACTGATTCGGTGAGATCTTTCCACACTCCACCTACGCCTTTTACCGTAGCCTGGCCACCGAGTTTTCCTTCGGAGCCTACTTCACGGGCCACACGGGTAACTTCCGCCGAAAATGAATTGAGCTGATCCACCATGGTATTGATAGTATTTTTCAGCTCCAGAATTTCACCCTTAACGTCCACGGTTATTTTACGTGACAAATCACCCTTCGCCACAGCCGTTGTTACCTCCGCAATATTTCTTACCTGTGCGGTAAGGTTAGATGCCATTTGGTTTACAGAGTCCGTCAAATCTTTCCATGTCCCCGCTACACCGGGCACACCTGCCTGTCCACCCAGTTTACCATCTGTTCCCACTTCACGTGCCACACGTGTAACTTCTGAAGAGAAGGAATTGAGCTGATCCACCATTGTGTTAATGGTGTCTTTCAATTCCAGGATTTCTCCCTGTACATCAACTGTAATTTTCTTAGAAAGGTCGCCTTTCGCCACGGCCGTAGTTACCTCAGCGATATTTCTTACCTGGGCAGTAAGATTACCAGCCATCTGGTTTACAGAGTCCGTCAGGTCTTTCCATACACCGGCTACCCCTTTTACTTTTGCCTGTCCGCCCAATTTCCCTTCTGATCCTACTTCACGTGCCACACGGGTTACTTCCATTGAGAACAGGTTTAACTGTTTCACCATGTCGTTTACTTCATTGGCTATGCGGGCAAATTCTCCCTGTAATACGTGGTCGCCAATCTTTAAAGGCATTTCCTGTGATAGGTTGCCTTTGGCCACTGAACTGATCACGCTTGCTATTTCCACAGTTGGATGCACGAGATCGGAGATCAGGGAATTAATAGATTCTACACCTGTATTCCAGGAGCCACGTGCATTTTTTGGCAATTCAACCCGGTGAGTAAGCCTCCCATGCCTGCCAATAGTATTACGTGCCAGCATCAATTCCCTTTCCAAAATTTCATTGAGAGAAATGATCTCATTCAGTGTATCACATATCTTACCACTAATGCCAATCCTGTCAATTGACATCCGGGCACTAAAGTTGCCGTTACGCACTTCAGACAATACATTCAACAGCTCCCGGGGATTTAGTTGATCTTCAATGTACTGACCTTCCTTACCCGGCAGGCTTCGCTTTCTTTTAGCAACTCCTGGACTTGCAGTTAATAAAGCAGTATCAAGGCTTTCGATTGCGTCATTCACACCATTTCCAGTGTGATCCCCGCGTTTGATTTTTTGGGACATTTTGCTTTTTTAATTGTTATACCAAATTTACTAAACGCAAAAACTGAAAAAAGAGAAATTAATTTTAGGATCAATCTTATATCCTTTGTATAAAGTCATAGAAAGATGCTGATGCTAGTAGATTTTTTACTTTATTTTGAATCTTGGACGAACGAAATAAATCCTTGCAATCGTGAATGAACCATTGTTATTTATTGACGGCAGTATTCTTTCAGACGAAAATTCATCGTACATAGTACTTGCAGAGGATGATGTAGATGACCAGGAATTTTTTGCAGAGGCCTTCAGCAATATCACTTCTACCATAAAAATATATATCGTAAATAATGGAAATAAAGCAATAAAAGTTCTGGATAGTCTTCCCGAAAACATGGCTCCATTACTCATCATATTGGATTACAACCTGCCGGAACTGAATGGTGCTGATATTTTGGAAAAACTTGGTCAAAAAAATCACTTAAAAAGCGTGCCAAAGGTGGTTTGGAGCACATCTGATTCGCCGGTTTACCGCAAACGGTGTTTAGAACTGGGAGCCACTGCCTATTTGGTAAAGCCATCAAATGTTTCGGAAATCAAAGACATGGCAAAAAGGCTATTTGAGTTGTGTACCTCACAGGGCTGAGAAGTTATTGACCAAGCAATAAAAAAGGTAGCTTTTAAGCTACCTAATGTGATCCGGATTGGAGCTTATAAAAATTTCAAAAAAGCTTGTAGTGATTTCAGAAATTAAAACTTTATTCAATAATCTAAAAATCAACATTTATGGATGGTATGAACTGGGGGTATCTTATTGCACTGACGGTAGCCTTGTTTGCCGGAAAATACATAGTCGACTGGTATCATCAAATATCAAGACGTAACAGGCTTATGATTGCCAATATGAAACTACTTGCCATATTAGCCGTAAACGCAGGTGGCAATAAGGAAGAGGTAGCACAAGTCCTGGAGGATGCTGATGCAAACAGCGAAAGCGTTGATTATAAGATAAAGTCGCTAAGGGGGGAGCCTGACAAGCGCATGGCGGAGGATATTAAATAGCCACTTACAGCAACATTTGAAGATTTTTTCCATATCATTACGTGCGGTAATAGAAAGAGATAATCCAACTCTTGATATTTTTTAAGCATAGGGACAAACAAAAGCGAAAAAAATGCGGGTTAGTCCATACTGTAGTACTCGATATTAATATTTAATATTTTGTCAGCAGGTATCACAAAAATGTTTCCTGCTATTGGGATTGGTTTTCCTTTGGGTTGAAAAACATCTTCCTTTTCCCCATGGTTTACATAAGGGCGCTTCCTGGCATTTGCTAAAACAAGACGTTCCAGTTTTTCGCCGTCAGATTTAAAGTCTCTGAGAATACCAGAATAAATTATATCGTCGTGCTTGCCTTGTACTAACACATCAAGGAGAACAAAATTTGTAGCGTTATTTATCGTTATTTTCTTCAATCTTACTAGCCAGTTTTTCTCGTACGTTCTATGATCTACTGCTAACATATAATACCATTCATTGTACAGGCTATAGACCCTCTTATTAATTCCTTTTGCAATATTTTTTACATTTTTGAAATTGATCCAAATTCTTAATCCCCACCCTACCAATAATGCTAAAAGGTTTACGAGAACATTGTAGCCAACAAACATTCTAAATGCCCGCCAATGTCCTTCAAATTCATTTAGTAGTTTATCTGTTCTGATTTCTTCGCTTCCTGTAATCATACGGGTTACAGTTTCAAAGCAGAAATAGTATCTTAACGGGAGGGCCAGACGAAGAATGCTTAATATTACCAGATGTGCACCTAACGATAACAACGATAATAGAACAAACTGTTCCATTACAGTTTTTTTTGCGTCTGCTTTTTGATAGGAGCTGCTGTGGTATAAAGCCGTGCGAAAAAAATATGCGGGCATTAACAGGACCAAAATAATAATGGTCCCAAAGGCTATATTCATAGAGGCAGGATTAGTTTTGGTAAAGCGCTCTCAACTCGCTATTCCGCAAGCTCGCATTGCTCAATATCAATAATGGAATTTGTTCTACGAAGTTCATAGGTTTTGCCGCTAACTGTGATCTCTACAGTTTCTCCATTGTTTAGCTTTTGGCGGTTATCCATTATCTGCTTCAGAAGTTCCGCCGAAGTGGTGGGATTTTTCAACAAAGCCTGAACATTTTCAGTCATGAACGCTTTTTCCATAAAAGAAATTTTAATTAGGGTATATAAAACTTATGCCAAGATAATACGAGAAAGATGCTTTTGCAAACAGTTAGAACAAATAAGTCATCATAAAGTTGCTTAAAGAGCTAAGAATTAACAATGCCAACTTATCTACTTGCTGTGTGTTTCGGTTGTCTGCAATTTATAAAACAAAGAGATTCAATAAACTAATTGTTTAATTACTATCCTGTCTATCTAACAATTCTAAGATTAAAATGTGCCTCAGTTGCACATTTAATGGTAATAATAAAAAGGGTCGGGTAAACACCCAGCCCGAAATTCAATTTAATTAGGCCCTAAAAGTACATGTTTTAGAAAAAACTGTACCACATACCTAACCGCATCTTTTATAGTAGGTTGATTTACAACCTGATAGATGGCTTTTAAGTGATCCGGATTGGATTCAAACCAATGACCCGCAGCTTAGAAGGCTGCTGCTCTATTCAGCTGAGCTACCGGACCGGCAAGATTTTAAATCTTTTGCGGGTGCAAAGAAAAGTAATTTGAGGCAAGATGCAATCAGGAGACGTACTCTTTCGCATTTACTGCTTATAAACCTTGCCTGCTTTCATTACAAATACCACATTCTTCATTGACTCTATGGTAGTAAGCGGATCGCCATCAACTGCAATGATATCGGCATATTTTCCGGCTTCAATGCTGCCCAGCCTTTCAGTTTCACCAAGCAAGTCTGCCGCATGTACAGTAGCACACCTGATGGCTTCCATGGCAGGCATACCGGCTTCTGTCATATAAACAAATTCCATCCAGTTCTTGCCATGTGCAAATACCGAAGCATCGGTACCAAATGCAATTTTTACGCCTCCTTTGTATGCCCGTCCAAACATGGCCTGTATTTTAGGGCCAATGGCAAGGGCTTTAGGTGTAACAAGTTCCGGGTAATAGCCGGGCTTTTTTGCTGAATCGGCTACTGACTTGCCGGCAGTGATGGTTGGGACGAGATACGTACCATATTCTTTCATCAGTTTTATGGCTTCTTCATCCATCAGGGTGCCATGTTCAATAGAATTTACTCCTGCCCTTATAGCCCTTTTCATAGCTTCCGCACCATGGCAATGAGCTGCTACCCTAAAGCCATAGTCTTTTGCTGTTGATACAATTGCTTTTATTTCTTCTTCGGTGAACTGCGGATTTTCGCCACTCTTTGCATTGCTTAAAACACCACCGCTTGCAGTGATCTTTATAAGATCTGCTCCATCTTTATAACGCTGGCGTACGGCTTTCCTGCATTCATCTGGCCCATTCGCCACACCTGCTTCCGGGCCGGGATCGCCCATCAGGTCTTTTCTATAGCCATTTGTGGGATCGGCGTGGCCGCCGGTAGTAGCAATAGCTTTGCCTGCTGTAAAGATCCTTGGGCCTTTTACCAATCCTTTATTAACCGCATTGCGCAGCGAGATATTTACACCCGAGCCTCCCAAATCACGTACAGTAGTAAAGCCTGCCATTAAAGTGCGCTCAGCAAACACTACCGATTGAAATGCAAGGTCTGCAGGGTTCATCGTAAACTCCTGTAAGTATTGATTGGGATTTGTTTCATCTTCTAAATGAACATGCATATCTATCAGGCCAGGCATCACGGTAAAGTTTTTTAAGTTGATGGCCTTATCACTATCTGAAGCAGCCTGGTAGCCTTTTACAACATTCAGTATTTTGCCTTGCTCTACTATGATGGTCATTGCCGTATCGGTGCGGCTATTTTTTACATCTATTAAGTGACCGCAGTATAAAAGGGTTTTTTGTGCGGAAGCATGCAACACGATTGATGACAAAATAACGAGGAGGCAGAATGATCTCTTCATGTAAAAAATTTATAGCAGGGAAAATAGCGAAGGATTTAATATACCGGATAGAATGTTTTGCAGAAAGCAATACTACTTTATGAAACTCAGTGTATTGCTTCGGAAATTACAAACAACATTATGCCCTATAAATTACACATCTAATTATCCAGCTTTACTTCAAAAAGCTTTGGCCAGTATTTTCCGGTAATAAAAATGCGGTTGGCCGCACTATCGTAAGCAATGCCATTCAATACTTCAGGGCCTTTATTTTCTTCCTCTTCATTAATATTTGGTATCCCTGTTCTGCCGCGAAGGTCGCTGAGATTCACGACGCCAACTACCTTGCCGCTAGAGGTATCAATTTTCAAAATATTATCCGTTCTCCATACATTGGCATACAGGTAACCTTTTATCAATTCAAGTTCATTAATGTTTCCAACCGGACCATACTCGTTTGTTACGCCAAGCCGTTTTATTTCTTTAAAGGAAACAGGATCATAAAAGAAAATATTGCTGCTGCCAGTGCTGATGATGAGCTGGCGTCCGTTCGAGGTCATTCCCCAGCCCTGGCCAAAATTGTAATTAAACTCCTGTTGTTTTTTTAATGTGGCGGCATCATATACAAAACAGGTGTTTTCCATATAGGTCATCTGGTAAACTTTCCCATTCAATTGTGAACAGCCTTCACCAAAATATTTATCATCAATGTCTGTTTGCTTTAGCACTTTACCCGTTACAAGTTCAGTAAAGCGGATATTGCTTTCCCCATACTGCCCGGCACTTTCCAGCAACTTCCCATCTATATACTGCAGACCCTCTGTATAAGATTTTGTATCATGAGGGTAGGCATTGATGATCTGGTAAGAGATGATCGCAGGTTGATTACTTGTTGATGTTGTGGATGTACCAGGGTCAGGCTTATTATTTGAGGGTTCGCCGCATGAAACGATTATTATCGGCAGCAGGAAAAACAAAACTCTTTTCATGGATAGTTGCTTATTGCGAAGATAGAGTTTGAAACGTTGGAAGGGTTGTCGAAGCCACCGTGGGGATAATTCCTTTGTCAATTAACGTAACTTTTAATGTTGGGCATTTAATTTTTAGTTCTCTTGCAGTCCAAAGCCCATAAACCGTCGCCGGTTATCAAACAGCGCAGGGGCAAAACTTTCCCGTTCCTAATTGATATAGAAACAAAATAAAAACAATTATGATCAAGCGTATCGTCTCAACTTTCTTTTTATTAGCTATCATTTTCAATGCTAACGCCCAGTTCAAGAATTTAATAAAAGATGTAACTAAAAAAGATTCAGCTACTGGCCAAAGTCCACTTGACCAGGTAGTAAAGGGTGGCAGTGGGAGCGGCAGTTCTCTCACCAATAGTGAAATTGTAAGTGGTCTGAAGGAAGCACTCGAAAAAGGAGCTCAGAGAAGCAGCGACAAACTTTCTGTAACAGATGGTTTTTTTGCCAATGCTGCACTTAAAATACTGATGCCTCCCGAAGCAGTAAAAGCGGAACAAAAACTACGGGCAATTGGAATGGGGCCACAAGTTGACGAGGCAATACTCGCTATGAACCGGGCTGCCGAAGATGCGTCAAAATCAGCAGCGCCCATCTTTATTGATGCCGTTAAAAGCATGAACATCAGCGACGCCCTCAACATTTTGCGTGGCAGCGATACTGCTGCTACAAGCTACCTGAGGGGAAAAACGGTTTCATCCTTGACTAATGCTTTCCGCCCTGTGATAGAAACGTCGCTCCAAAAGGTGGATGCCACCAAATATTGGAACACCGTTTTCAGTGCTTATAACCAGTTGCCATTTGTGTCAAAAGTAAATCCCGATCTGTCAGCCTATGTTACTGAAAAAGCTTTGTCGGGCATATTTATACAATTAGGTAAAGAGGAAGCAGACATCCGTAAAAATCCATTGGCACGCACAACAGATATCCTGAAAAAGGTGTTTGGAAATTAATCTTTAAAGGTGGGTTGAACCAATTAAAAAAGGGCTGCAACTAAGTTGCAGCCCTTTTTAGTTTTTTAACATTTAAGCGGCGGGTACAGCTTTTTCTTTTTCAGCCGTAAGCCTTGTAAATTCCTGACCGTTAAAGATGCGGGCAAGATTCATATCTTTTGATTTCTTCCAGCCTTCAATATTGTTTTCAGGTACTATACGCCAGAAATTCTTGGCCTTCAATTCGTTGAAATCGGGCATCTGGATAAATAAACCGGTAATCGTGTTACGGGTTTTGAAACTGATCTTTACTGCAGTTTTACCAACGTGTTCCGGTAAAAGGAACTTTTCAATTTGTTCGTTCGTCATGCATTTGAATTTTGCGGAAGGTAGCTTTTTAATCGTTACTTCGGCATATTTTAACGTTTAAAGACAAGTTTCTCCCTTATAAAACCATTTATATGGCTATCAGAATCTTCATAACCGGCGGCACTTTTGATAAGGAGTACAACGAATTAAACGGGGAGCTTTTCTTTAAGGATACCCACTTGCCCGAAATGCTGAAATTGGGCCGCAGCCGTGTACCGGTTGATATTCGTACCCTCATGATGATCGATAGCCTTCAAATGACAGACACTGATCGGGAACTGATCGCCCGTCATTGCAATGAGACGGAAGCTGAAAAGATCGTGATAACCCACGGCACCGATACTATGGTGGATACAGCAAAAAAACTGGCAGTATTGGTGAAGGGCAAAACGATCGTTCTTACCGGCGCCATGATACCTTACAAATTTGGCAGCTCCGATGGATTGTTCAACTTAGGGAGTGCACTTGCTTTTGTACAAACCCTGCCAGTGGGCGTTTATGTAGCCATGAATGGCCGCTGGTTCAATTGGGACAATGTATGGAAGAACAAAAAAAGTGGTCAATTCGAAGAATTGAATGCCGGATGATCATACTTCAATGTTCCTGCCTATTTCTGCATGAAATGAGACATGGGAAGATAAAAATGTTTCGAGTTCGGCAAAGCGACTGATTTTTTTCGCTGGAAAATAAAAGCTTGGTTAGAATTGGTAAAGAGAAAAATATAGTCTTCTGCTGTAATAATTTTTTTATGCTTTCCCATTTAAAATTTGTTTGGGAAGAGGGGGAAATTACATTGATCCCTTTATCGCTTAAGGTGTACTCTTTTGATTCGAAGACGGCTGCATTATCAGGGTTCTTGAAATATTTTGAAACCTGCTGTTTTATGATTACTGCGGTAATAGGGTTTATACGGTTCTTTCCCCGAAGAAGAGTTCGGATAAATATATACACAGTAAGAATGATAATAAATGGAATGAATGTTGTCACTGTTGACATCCAATCATTTTGGAAGTGAGGCCAGTAAACTACCAGTATTATGATTAATAGTCCAAGTGGAAAAATTAAATTCCATCTTTTTTTTCTATGGGGCTCTTTGAGTCTTTCCTTCTGAAAGGCAAGCTGTAAGGTGTAATAATCTTTTTCGTCGAGTGAAAAATTAAACGAAAGCATGAACTATTGATTTGTATTCCACTATTTCTTCGCAACAGCCCTCTTTGATGCTTTTTTCTTAGCTGCCGCTTTCTTTGCTGGTGCCAGGGACTTAAGTTTTTTTACAAAAGCATCAGGTACCTGCGCTGTAATAATGTCTTTTACTTCTTCCAACGGAAGCGCTGCAGCTTCTTCCTGGGTAAACTTGCTTTTGCCGGGACGGCCAAGCTTCAGCATTTTTTTGCCAAAACGAACAAAAGGTCCCCAACGTCCATTTTCAATTGATATTTTTTCGGCAGGCCATTGCTGTATAAACCTATTTTCTTCTTTTACTATTTTTTGATCGATCAACTTCTCACAGTCTGCCTGGGTAAGTGCATCAAAATTGTAAGCACGGGGCACATTAATATACATGCTGTCCCATTTTATAAAAGGTCCAAAACGGCCTTTGCCTTTTGTGACAGGTAAGCCTTTATAAGTAGCAATAGGTGCATCTGCTTCTTCTTTTTGCCCAAGCAATTGAATCACCCTGTCCATATCAACTGCAAATGGGTCTTCCCCTTTTGGCAACGAAATAAAATCTTCCCCAAGTTTTACATAAGGGCCATACCTGCCAATGCCAACGCTTACTTCTTTGCCTTCATGAGTGCCAAGTGTAAAGGGCAGTTTAAACAGGTCTAATGCTTCTTCCAATGTGATGGTCTCAATACTTTGCCCTGTTCTCAAACTGGCAAAACGTGGTTTCTCTTCATCTTCAGATGAACCTATTTGTATCATGGCGCCGTAACGGCCCATACGTGCAATAATGGGTTTACGGGTTTCGGGGTCTTCACCTATAAATCTTTCTCCCGTGGCACGTTCCGCAGTTTCAAGTGTTTGCTCTACATCTTTATGGAAAGGATCATAAAAATCCTTTACCATGCTATTCCATTGCTGGCTTCCTTCTGCTATTTTATCAAACTCATTTTCGATGGTAGCCGTAAAGCCATAATCCATCACATTATCAAAATGCTTTTTCAGGAAGTCTGTTACAACCAACCCAAGATCCGTGGGAAACAATTTTGATTTTTCTGTACCAAATGTTTCCTGTTCTTTGAGGTTGTTGATGGTATCGTTGCTCAATTTCAAAATGCGGATGTCACGTCTCACTCCTTCCTTATCTTTCTTTTCTACATAGCCGCGTTTTTGAATGGTAGAGATGGTTGGTGCATAGGTAGAAGGTCTTCCAATACCAAGTTCTTCAAGCTTTTTTACGAGGCTTGCTTCGGTATATCTTGCAGAAGGGCGTGTAAATTTTTCCGATGCGGTCATCTCGATAAAATTCAAAGATTGCCCTACAGTCAAAGAAGGCAAACGGCTTTCATCCTGCTCTTCTTCGTCATCGGTGCTTTCTGTATAAACAGTCAGAAAGCCATCAAATTTTATGACCTCACCACTGGCACTCAGTTCTTCCTTGTTAGTACTGATGCCAATTTTTGCGGTTGTTTTTTCTGTAATGGCATCACTCATTTGTGACGCAATCGTACGTTTCCAGATCAGTTCATAAAGGCGGCGGCCATCGGCATCATCAATAGTATGGTTCTCCATGTAAGTCGGCCTGATTGCTTCATGCGCTTCCTGTGCACTATCGTTCTTGTTCTTGTACTTGCGAACCTGGAGATATTTATCACCATAGCTTTTTCTTATTTCATCACCTATGCCCTGCATAGCAGTATCGCTCAGGTTTACGCTATCGGTACGCATATAAGTAATGTAACCATTCTCGTATAGCTTTTGTGCTATCAGCATGGTCTTGCTTACGCCATAGCCAAGTTTACGGCTGGCTTCCTGCTGTAAAGTAGAAGTGGTGAAAGGAGCCGCAGGTGTTCTTTTACCGGGCTTTACCTGTATATCATTTACTTTATAAGAAGCACCAAGACAGCTCTTCAAAAAAGACTCAGCATCATCCTGTGTTTTGTATTTATTGCCCTCAGCGGAAAAAGAAACATCCTTATTATTAATGTCTTTACCGGAAAATGAAGCCTTAATAGCAAAGGAACTTTCAGGTTTGAACTCGTTGATCTCTCTTTCTTTTTCTACTATCAGGCGCACTGCTACGCTCTGCACCCGGCCGGCACTCAGGCTTCTTTGCATCCCGATCTTACGCCAAAGCACCGGGCTTATTTCAAAACCCACGATGCGGTCGAGGACCCTGCGTGCCTGCTGGGCATTTACAAGGTCCATATTTACAGTACGTGGGTTGCTTACAGCTTTTTGAATAGCAGGTTTTGTGATCTCATGAAAAACGATCCTTTTGGTTGTTTTTGGATCAAGACCTAATACTTCACATAAGTGCCAGCTTATACTTTCTCCTTCACGGTCCTCATCGCTTGCCAGCCATACTTCCTGGGAAGAACCAGCTAATTTTTTTAATTCGCTTACTACTTTCTGCTTGTCATCGGGTACTATATATCGGGGCTGAAAACCATGATCAATATCAATTCCCATCTCGTCCTTTTCCAGGTCACGGATGTGGCCATAGCAGCTTCTCACAGTAAAGTCACTGCCCAAAAATTTCTCGATCGTTTTGGCTTTTGCCGGGCTTTCTACTATTAGTAAATTTTTTGCCATGGTTTGGGATTATCAGCTTAATTGTTAGTGCTGGAAGCCTGCAATTATTGTTCCTGTTTTTACAAAAACCTGTCACAGATTTGGCGCAATATTAGTGCAACTTCAAAAAACAAGACTTTTTCTCTGTTTGGGGACATCCGAAGAAACACAGCGGCGGGTCATAAAGAGAGATGAACCAGGCAGGTTGTTTGTGCCTAATCAAGGAATGCAGTGATCAATTTTTTTACTTTATTATCCTTATAAATACCACTATGGCCAAGCCCTTTTGTAAAATGGAAATGAACATGTTGTGGCTGCTGTTCCATTAAAGGATATACATCTTTTACCGGTGTTGTAAGATCATCTTCATCGTGTAACCAGAGAATATTTCCTTTTATATTATTGAGTACCCTGGTAATGGAAAACCATTGTAGCGGAACTCCCGTTTTTTCTTCAACCTTCTTTTCAAAAACCACCCGCAGATCTTTTGGCAATTGAAGAAAAGCAAAAAAATTATCCGCAGCGGTAGTGCTTTCAGTGGCTGGTGCTATCAGTATTATTTTGGGGTGATTAGCCGTTTGCAATTGATTGAGAGCAAGCATGAGGCATAAACCGCCAAGGCTGTGGGCCATATAAGCATCGAAGCCATTATGCCGCTTTATTATTTCCTCTATTACATTCATATAAGAAGAGGCATTCAGACGCTTGCCACCACTTTTGCCATGTGCAGGTGCATCATAAACATATACATCATAACCTTTCGCCAATGCCGGTTTTATACTCCAATCGAAGGTGCGGCTATCACCGGCGAACCCGTGAACGATCAATAACTTTTTGCCTGTTGGTGATTTAGCTTTCCACTGGAAACCAGCTAATTTTCCATACTCTGAGTCCATAAAAAGCTTTTCTGCGTATTTCCATACAGGAGGATCTCTTTTCTTTTTACCATAATTAGGGTTAGTGAAAATATCAAGTGCTTCATTGGCAGCCATGCGTGTACTAATGACATTGAGCAGGTTCAGCTTTGCCCTGTAAAAATTGATAGCCAGTTTTTGAGCAGCAGATATTTTATTAGGCATTCGAAAGTTTGAAATAATGGGTAAAGTTAAAAGCTGAAATAAAGCCGCAATAAATAGATTAATCCATTAACCCGGTCTAACTTAGATGCCCCAAAATGAAATGAAGGATTATGAGAGTTGTAATAATAGGAGCGGGAAATGCAGCAACAGTACTCGGCAGATCAATCAAAATAGCAGGTCATGATATAATCCAAGTATATAGCCGCCATCTTTTACATGCAGAAGATCTTGCAGACGAATTGGAATGCGAACCGGTAAATGACTGGAGTAAAATAAACGGAGAAGGGCAATTATATTTAGTGGCACTTTCCGACAAAGCGGTAGAGAACCTGTCGCAAAACTGGACAACCAATAAAGGTGTGGTTGTACACACAGCCGGGGCGCTTTCAAAAAATGTTCTGCAAAATGTAGCCGCAAACTTTGGCGTTTTATATCCCCTGCAAAGCCTGCGGAAGGAGAAACTCGATTATGATATCTTTCCACTGCTTACGGATGGTAACACCGAAGATGACCGTGCATTCATAACCGATTTTGCTGAAACACTTTCTACCGTTGTGCGGCATGCAAGCGACGAATACCGCATGAAAATTCATGTGGCTGCAGTGGTGGTGAACAATTTTACTAATCATCTTTATTCGTTGGCAGAAGATTATTGCAAAACTTCGAACGTGAATTTTGACCTGCTAAAACCCCTGATAATAGAAACTGCTGAGCGCCTGAAAGATTTTCCTCCATCACTGGTACAAACAGGCCCGGCAGTAAGGGCCGACGAAGCTACTATTGACAAACACATGATGCTCCTGGAAAATTTTCCTGAATTAAAGGATATCTATTTTCTACTTACGCAAAGTATAAGGTCGGGGCTTTTGCAGCAATGATGCTTGCTTACTGACTCCGATGGGTGAAGCATCCACCAGTACACAGCTCATCATTTTATTCTTTTCTGCAACGCCTTCACATCATTAAGCAGTGCATCTATCTGTTGTTGTTGTGAGGCCATTTTTTTGTTTTGATTATCTATTATTTGTTGCTGCTCTTGTACTGCTTTTACCAGCGGTACTACAAATTGCGAGTATGATAATCCATAGGTTTCTTTCTCCCCTTTTGGAACAACAACACCGTTAAAGTCGTAGCCTGCTTCTTTTGCGGCTTTCTCTACTTCCTGTGCTACAAAGCCAGTATGTCTTATAGCTTCAGAGGTGGTGAAATCCTGGCTGGCAGCAAAGCTGTTGCGGGTTTTGTCGCCTCTTATAAACGCATCATATTTCGCCGTTTGAAAATTATACACTACGGGCCGCAGCCTTGTAATAAAATCAAGCCCCACTACCGTTTCGGTGACATTGGTTTTAAACCTGCCATCCGATGGCCATGACCAGTCTACCTGTCCTTCAATAACGGTTACTGAACTGTTACCAATACGGACTTTATTGCTGGCATTTACTTTGGCCGAAAATCCAATAGCGGTAGCGTTGGTAAGATTGTCTGCAGTTACATCTGCAGCATAACCTAAGGAGGTATTAAGGTTTCCTGTTTTGTTGTTCAATAAGGCTTGGGATCCCACGGCGGTGTTCGAACTGCCGGTAGTATTACCATATAGCGACATTGATCCATTGCCCGTATTATTATCACCTATAGTATTTTTCTGGAGGGCTCCATCTCCCATTGCAGTGTTTCCATTTCCTATGGTATTACTAAAAAGGGCCACATGTCCGCAGGCTGTATTTATACCCCCTGAAGTATTTGCAAACATTGCTTGTTCACCTACCGCTGTATTGTAAACTCCCGTGGTATCAAAATATAACGCAAGTCTCCCTATCGCGGTGTTGGCCTCGCCTTTTCTATGATAATAAAGTGCAGAAGCGCCATAAGCCGTGAGGCCGTTACCTGTAGTGTTTGATTTAAGTGCATTGTAACCTCCCGCAGTATTTTGATGCCCGGTTGTATTGGCCAATAAGGCTTTTGAACCAACGGCAGTATTGGCCTCGCCGTCATCGGGCACGACCGGGTTTGCACTATTATTATACAAAGCTGAATCGCCAACCGCTACCAGGTTGCTGTTTATGGTATTACGGGTGAGCGCAGCGTTGCCAACTGCCACATTCGAAAACCCCGATGTGTTCTTGTTCAGGGATCCTACCCCGACGGCAACATTTCCATTGCCTGTATTGTTTGAATAAAGCGCAACAACACCATTGGCGATGTTATAACTGCCTGTTGTATTGTTATTAAGCGAGAGGGTACCGGTAGCGGTATTCTGTATACCAGTGTTATTCGTAAATAAAGCATGGTCGCCCAGGGCAGTATTGTTGCCGGCTGTTAAGTTGTTAGCCAATGCATAAGCCCCATAAGCGGAATTGTTACTGCCGGTATTTACGTAGAGTGCATTGGTTCCGCCAGCCGTGTTTTGAGAACCTGTAGTATTTGAAAAAAGAGTGTTTGCGCCCAGTGCAGTGTTTGCACTGCCACTTGTAAGCATATGAAGGGCATCCTGGCCAATGCCTGCATTGTATGCACCGGTAATACCCCCATTGCCTGCTCCTACTCCAAACATGGCATTGAAATAATTATAGCTCAGCTCTCCTGCCCATAAATTGTTTACCCTAAAGCGCAAAGAAGCATCATCGGTGGTACCGATGAAATTGATATTTGTGTCTATACCTCCATTACCGGTTAATTGCCAGCCACCAGGATTTAGTTCTTGCCAGGCATCGCCATTACGGTACCAGAAGCTGTTAGAACTGCTGTCGTACACCAGTAAACCATTTACAGGTGCTGCAATATCAAGCCGTTGTTGCTGTGTAAGTCTTGGAATAAGTAAGCCTTTACTTATACTCGTTATATCCAATACTGCGCTTGGGTTAGGGCTGTTGGTACCAATGCCAACTGTTTGTGCATTTGCGATGGTTGCTGAAAGCAGTATAAGCAACAGGAAAAAAGACAAGCTTTTCATGGGTTAAAATTTAGCTTACAAGATAAGAGAATAATCTTTTTGATTATCCTGGTATATTGAGCCCTTATGCTGCCAATCGCCTGGCTGGCATGAATTTATAAATGGTCTTATGGGTAATTTATTCATAAACCATTTAACACAGTATCATGCAACAACCAGGAAATCCCGATAACATCCGGGCACGGCAGCAGGCCGAAGAACAAAACAAGGACGCCATTGTGCAGCCCGATCCCGAAACATTACATACCACCGATCCACAGGATGAAATGAGAGGACCTGTGTCGTCGCTCATGCAGGAGATGAAGGAAACCTTTGATACAGACGAAGAGCCAAAGAAAAAAGATGATGATGTGATAGCAGATGATGAGGAGTAGACTAAAATTGCATGGAGTTAAAAGAAGACGTTTGAACTCTGCCTCACATAACTTTTCATAAAGTTGCATCCGCTGCAATCCGTTATTTTAGCACAAATATTTTGAATGAAGCTCGGCCTTAGTATCATTAGTTGTTTGCTTTTAACACTCACTGCTACAGCCCAGTACCAGCCTTCTGCCGCTTACCAATGGGCTGATAGTGTTTTTAAAACACTAAATGATGACCAGCGTATTGCACAGTTGATGGTTGTACGCAGTTCGGGAATGGATAGTACGGGCGCACCGGTTTGTACAATGAAAAAATCGACAGCCTTGTAAGCAAATATAATATTGGCGCTATCTGCATTTTCCAGGGCTCACCTTATCAACATGCTGCCATGCTCAACCGAATACAGGGTATGGCAAAAACTCCTTTAATGGTTACGGTTGATGCAGAATGGGGACTTGGAATGCGCTTTGCAGGTGTTAAAGGTTTTCCATATCAACTTAGCCTTGGCGCTTTACAGGATGCTGAATTAGTGTACAAGGTTGGAAAAGCTATCGGCGACCAATGCAGGCGTATGAATATCCATGTGAACTATGCACCTGTGGTTGACATTAACAATAACCCCGATAACCCTGTGATCGGCATAAGAAGTTTTGGGGAAGACAAATACAAAGTAGCACTCATGGGAACCCGTATGATGGAAGGCATACAGGATAGGGGAGTAATGGCCTGCGCCAAACATTTTCCCGGTCACGGAGATGTAGCAGTTGACAGTCACTTTGATCTTCCTGTTATTAATAAAAGCCTTGCACAGCTTGATTCACTTGAACTGTACCCATTCCGCCAATTGTTTAGAAAAGGAGTGGGCAGTGTAATGATCGCTCATTTGTATATCCCTGCAATTGATACTACTCCTAACCGGGCCACTACACTGTCGTATAATAATGTCACTGGTCTCCTGCACAATCAGCTTGGGTATAATGGCCTCACTTTTACCGATGCATTAGAAATGAAAGGGGTTACAAAATATTATCCTGGTGGTGAAGCTGCGGTGCAAAGTTTGATAGCTGGTAATGATATGCTTTGTTTGCCCGCTGATGTACCTGAAACAATTGAGGCTGTGAAAAAAGCTGTTGCAGAGGGAAGGCTTACATGGATACAGGTGCATGTGAAATGTAAGAAAGTGCTGGCAGCCAAATACAATTATGTACGTGGTAAAAACAACCCTATTGATACAAGTAATCTCCTAAAAGATCTGAACGCCGCAGTGCCTTCAATTCGCAAAGAAGTGGCTGAAAAAGCACTGACAGTTTTGAGTTTACAACCGGGTATGTTGCCATTGATCAAACCTCAAGCTGCTGGTAAGAAAATAAAAAAGACTACTCCATCTGCAAACAGCGTTGTTTACGTAGCTGTAGGAAGCGATGGAAAAAATGAACTGGCTGCACGCCTGAAAAAAATGCTGCATGCTGCTGTTATTGCTTTGCCCTATAAAGATTCTGCTGCATTGGCCAGCTTTAATATTTCTCTTTTAAAAAAGTATAAAAAAATTGTTGTTGGCGTGCATGGCATTGGCCGGTCACCTGCAAAGAATTTTGGCATTTCGCCAAAGGCTGTTGATATTGTTGACAGTATACAATCAGCTTACAGCAATTCCATATTACTGAGTTTTGGTAATCCTTATGTCAATAAAAATTTTGCCTCAAGCCCTAATCTTGTTGCCTGTTATGAAGATGATTCCATCTTCCAGGGTGTAGCCGCAGACTGGCTTTTAGGTAAATTTGATGCAACGGGTACTCTGCCGGTTACTGTCGGTCCTTTTCCATATGGAAGCGGCATTATAAAAAAAAAGTCTTTGAATTAATCAGTACCGATTCAGTTGGCATGAAAGCCGAAATATTGAATGGCATTGACAGTATAGCAACTGAAGCAATTAAAGCAAAAGCTACACCAGGTTGTGTAGTGACCGTATTACGAAAAGGCAAAACGGTCTTTCAAAAAAGCTATGGTTATTTTTCTTATGACAGTACAATTGCTGTTACTCCTCAAACGATTTATGATCTCGCTTCAGTTACCAAAATATCTTCTACAACAGTTTCGATAATGAAGCTATATGAAGAAGGAAGGATCGATATAAAAAAGACTGTTGGTGAATATCTTCCCTGGCTGAAGGGATCTGGTAAAGAAAAACTGTTGGTAGAAAATTTGTTGATGCACCAGGCAGGACTGAATCCATTTATTCCATTTTATAAAGAGGTAATTGATAAGGACGGAAAACCTTTACCTGAAATAATTTCAGCCAATAAAGAAGCGCCTTTTACTACCACTGTAACTGATGAACTGTACTTGCGAGATGATTGGAAAGACACCATGTACCAACGGATAAAAACAAGCACTCTAACAGAAAAGGAACTGAAGTATGTCTATAGCGATAACGATTTTATTCTTCTTGGAAAAATTATAGAAGCAGTAAGTGGTAAACCATTGGATGTTTATGCAAAAGAAAATTTTTATGATCGATTGGGAATGAGCACAACTACTTTCAAACCTTACAATCATTTTGCTGATGATATAATAGCACCCACCGAAAAAGAGAAGCAATTCAGGCAAAAGTTTATATGGGGTTATGTTCACGATCCGGGTGCTGCCATGTTTGATAATGTTGCAGGCCATGCAGGTTTATTCAGCAATGCAGCCGACCTGGCAAAACTTTTTCAAATGCTTTTAAATGGCGGCATTTATAATAACAGGCGCTATTTAAAAAAAGAGACCATTGATTGGTTTACGAGTTATCAAACGCCTATCAGCAGGCGGGGGCTGGGTTTTGATAAGCCTGAAAAAGACAACGATATCCGGAGCATTGAGAAAGCATACCCAGCTAAAGCTGTTTCGCCACAAACCTATGGCCATACTGGTTATACAGGTACCTGTGTGTGGGTTGATCCAAAGTATGACCTGATATATATTTTTCTCAGCAACAGGGTTAATCCTGATGGCGGCGAGAATAATAAGTTATCACAGATGAATATAAGAAGCAGGATACAAGATCTTATTTATGAATCAATGAGCGTAAAAAAGCCCATTGAAAATAATTAATGAGGGTCAATAAATTTTCTCCATTCTTCTCCTTCGGCGATTTTTTTTATCTCCCTGTTTCTTATTAAAAGCAATTTTTTTATGTATGCTTTTAGAAACAACATTTCTGCTATTTTTCCTAAAGGACCAATTGGTGCGGCAAACTTAAATTCATCGATCATCTTTGTGCCTTCACCCGCTTTTTCAAATTTGTGGGTATGTTCCATTGACTTAAAAGTGCCTTTGATCATCTTATCTGAGAAAAAATTTGGTCTTTCAAATTCATATATCATTACTGTCATTGTTTGAAAGATGCCAAAGTGCTTTGCTCTCCAGGTAACAGTTTCATTGAGATCAATAAGCCCTGTAGTTCTGCCTGCAATGGCTTCTTCGTTTGTTTGCTTTGTAGATTGTTTGTGCAGGTCAATGCTTCTCGACAAATCAAAAACTCTTTCAACAGGAGCATGAATAAATGTTTTCAAATAAATGATAGCCATTGCCTGCTTTAAGAAGTTGGTATAGGGCGTTTCAGGTATTCACTGTAATCCGGTGTAAAGCAATCATATTCCTCGTGCATCAAAGGACTGGTAATAAGAAAATCAGCAGTCGCCCGATCGCAGGCCATGGGTAAATTCCATACGGCCACCAGGCGCAATAGTGCTTTAATGTCTGTATCATGTGGTTGTGCTTCCATCGGGTCCCAGAAAAAAATGAGCACATCAAGTTCTGCATTGGCTATCATAGCACCTATTTGTTGGTCGCCACCTAACGGACCGCTGAGTAACCTGCGTACAGGGCGGTCAAGTTCCTGTTCAAGCAATATGCCGGTAGTACCGGTGGCATATAATTCGTGCCGAACCAGTGCTATCTTGTTATGCCCAGCCCATTCTATAATATCTTGTTTCTTGTGATCGTGTGCTACCAATGCAATACGTTTACGGGCAGGCATAGTTCGGATATTATGTACCATAGCTCAAAAAGATTTGAGTTCAAAGGTGAAATCAAATGATGTATCGATGATGAAAAAATTGCCGGGGATTTTTTCGATGAAATGCTGCATTGAATTGATTGAGTACAAGGGAGTGACACAACCGAAGTTCAATAGCAGGTCAAATGCTGGCGGCCAAAAAGACAGAAGTCATCTATTTTACAATTGAACCTGTAAAATGCCCCGTTTAACCCACAACCTTCACCATTTAATAAATAACTGTAATTGGATATTGCCGCAATGCCTGTAAATAGTTTCTTTGCAGCAAAATCAAACACATTTTATGCAACCAAAACGAATTGCCGTCTTGATGATAACAGCGGTGTTTTTGCTAACAGCCTGCAGCAAAAAAGGACCCAAATACACACAGTACATTCCAAAAGATGCCAGCTATGTGGTTTCTATTGACCTGAAAAGCATGGTGACCAAACTGGAAAAAGATTCTCTTACTGTGGAGAATATGATGGAGGTTTTGAAGGACACAACAGATCCTTCCAAATATTCAAAGGCACTCGAAATATGGAAACAGTTCAAAGATGCCGGTCTTGACCTGGAAAGCAAAGTGCTGGTAGCCGTCCCTTCCATTGATATGAACTCAGGAAGTGTGAGTGTAGAAGTGTTAGCAGGTTTGAAAGACGGCAAAAAGCTAGAGGATTTTATTGGCAAAATGCCATCGCCTCCAAAAGTGCAAAAGGAAAAGGATTTTAGTTACGCTATCAAAGACGAAATGATAATAGCCTGGAATAGTGATGCAGTTATGATAGTGGCCGGAACAAAAAATCGTAGAACAACGTATTATGAACCTGATGCTGATGGCTCAACCCAGGCTGCACCTGTTGTACCTGGCAGCGATGGCAGCCAGCTTGATAAAGTGAAAAAATACTTTTCACTAAAGAAAGAGGAAAGTATTGCTTCGGTAAAAGAGTTTGGTGACCTGATGGGTAAAGAAGCTGACGTAGCAATTTTTACAAATACTGCCGGCCTTGCGGGAGCAAATGCCACCCTTGCAATTATGCCTAAGGTAAAAGATCTGTTGGAAGGCATATACAGCACCAGCACCATCAATTTTGAAGATGGCAAAATGGTAATGGATGGCAACACTTACGTCGGCAAAAAACTTGCTGAGATACTAAATAAATATACAGGCCCCGAAGTGGACATGAGCCTGATAGAACCCTATGCATCTAACAATGTGGATGGGGTGGTTGCTTTTAGTTTTAAACCTGAACTTGTTTCTGCTTTTCTAAAGGAAACCGGTTTTGACGCATTGATCGACATGGGCCTTGCCCAGCAGGGTGTGTCAATGGCCGATATTACAAAAGCTTTCAAAGGGGATTTTGCTTTTATCTTCAGTGATTTTGCTGTCAGTGAAGTTGAAAAACCAGACTATGCTGGCGGAACATACAAGAGTAAAGATCCATCTGCTAAAATGCTGTTTGCCGTTCGCATTGGCGATAAGGCAGCTTTTGACAAGGTAATAACTGTGGCCACAAAAACCGGCATGTTTACACGCCAGGGCAACCGTCTTGTACCCGCTGATGTCAATCCGGCTGATGCGCAAAAGTTGATATTGGGTATAGAAAACGATCTTTTTATATATTGCTCTGATGAAGCGTTGTATAAATCTTATGTTGCCAAAACTGCAAAAATTGGATTGAGTGATGAAGCGAAATCAGCCATAAAAGGTTCATCCATTGCATTGTTTTTTGATGGTGAAAAAATATTGAAAGGTATTCCTGAATCTTTGTTTGATTCAACTGAAATGCACGAAAGAAATATTCTGTCAAGGTCGAAGACAACTTTCAAAACCTTAACCTTCACTACTGAAAACTTTGACGGCAAAAAGATACATGGAACAGGTGAGCTGACTATGGCTCCGGGGAAAAATAGCTTGCCGCAATTAGTGCGTTTCCTGATGTATGCCGCAGAGGAAATGAAACAACATGATGCAGAACGGGAAGCAAGGTATAAGGAATTATATCCCGAAGAAAATTCAACAGACGCTGTGATAGACTCAGCACAGTAACGTACATTGACCTTCTTTAGAATTGCCACGTAAGTAATATTGCGTGGCAATTATTTTATTGATTGTTTTATAATACCAGCATTATTTTTCATATCATCATCGTCCCGCCTCAGGCGGGAGCACTTTGTCGGCAGTACTGATAGCATCGGTAATAATTAAGTTATAAAGAACAGGTGCTGAATGAATAAAGCAATTATATTCGGTTTTATATGACCATCACGCTTCAGCAAATAGTACCGGTACCGTTGCGGGATAAGCTGCAGGCAAGGCCTTCAGATATCTGGAACCAACCTGTGAATTTTATGCCGGGTGAATGGGTGAAAATAAAAGCGCCAAGCGGCACAGGCAAAACAACGCTTATACATATCATCTGGCAACTGCGCAATGACTATACAGGCAAAGTGTTGTATGATAATAAAGAGACAGTAACTGTGACTGCAAATGAATTTGCTGCATACAGGCAAACAAAGATGAGTGTGGTATTCCAGGACATGCGTTTATTCAGCAACTTAACTGCAAGAGAAAATATTGAACTCAAAAGAGTAATGAACGGCAAGCCATTTTATGAAGCGGGCACGATAGATACTATGGCTGCTGCACTTGGTGTACAACATATTCTTGAACAAAAAGCTGCTACCTGCAGTTACGGCGAGCAACAGCGTATCTCCATAATACGTTCGTTGATGCAGCCTTTTGAATGGCTGATAATGGATGAACCATTTAGTCACCTCGATAAAGCAAACACAGCAAAAGCAGCAGCATTAATAGCAGAAGAATGTACCAAAAGAAAAGCAGGGTTTATTCTTACTGACCTTGATGAGGATGAAAATTTTCCATACAGCAGGGAATTAGTTTTATAAAACGACAGATGATAGATAATAGATAGTAGATAATTGATAATGAAATTGAACTGAGCGAACAGAACTGAATTAAACTCACCACTCACTATTCACCATTCATTACTCACCACTGACCACTCACGCTTCACGATTCACGATATGACTTTTCTTCTTAAAAAAATAATTCATTCGGGTATTGGCCGCTTTCGCTTTTGGATGGCCATTATTGGCATGGGTGTCGCTGTATTTTTTATATTACTGGCAGTGCAGATACATGCCGATTTTAATGACCTGCTTTATAGTAAGAACAACGAAAATGAGACGGCTGATTTTTTGGTGATCAATAAAAAAGTAACTCGGGAAAACCAGGGCGATAAGGAGAAAAATGTATTTAGCGAAGCCGATATTGATGATTTGAAGTCGCAGGCATTTGTTCAAACGATGGGCAAACTTTCTACAACGAGTTTTAAGGTAAGCGTCGAAAGTTATTCTGATGCATTGCCTTTTTACAGTGATGCTTATTTTGAAAGTGTACCTGACGATTTTATTGATGTAAAAAGCAAGGAATGGAAATGGGCTGAGGGGCAACGGGATATACCTGTGATCATTCCTGCATTTTTTCTTGACCTGTATAATACGGGCATGGCCATGAGTGAAAAAAAGCTCCCACAATTATCGCTTGAAGCCATAGAAGCTATACCTATCAAAGTAACAGTTAGAGGCAATGGGCAAACAGCAGAATTTGTTGGACACGTGGTTGGACTTACCGACAGGCTTAATTCGATATTGATACCGCAATCATTTATGGATTGGGCTAATAAACAATATGGTTACCGGGTATCTCCTTTGCCTACAAGGGTGGTTATAAAGGTCAAAGATCCATCTGATCCAAAGCTTGTAAAATACCTGGATGATAAAGGCTGGAAAACAAATACCGAAAAAACAAGATTTAGCCGCATACGCAAAATAGTAAACGGAATAGTTGCTGTTACTGGCAGCATCGGTGTTATCCTGTTTTTATTTGGACTGCTGGTATTCAGCCTTTTTATACAGCTTACCATAGCAAGTTGTAAAACAGATATTGAACTGCTGCAAACTCTGGGCACATCTCCCGGCCAGCTGCAAAAGTTTTTGATAAAACAATTCATGCCGGCCAATATCATTATCGTTATACTGGCGCTGGTTGTTATTGCAGTATTGCAGTATGCCGTTCAGTGGATATTAAAAGATCAGTTGATCTTTTTAAGCCCCTTTTTATCTCTCACAACCCTTGCTGCAGCTATTGTGATATTGGCAGTAGTTTGGTGGGTAAACAGGAGTACAATAGGGAAGTATATTAGGAAGTAATATAGGACTATCAAACCACTATCTGATTGGATTCATTTGTATCTTTAGTCAAATAATTACCAAGTCATGGATACTTTACATATTGAATCAATGTCAACTGATGAAAAAATTGAACTGGCCGAACGTTTATGGCAAAGCATAGATAAAGAACGCACTGAAAAACTGTCTCCTGCTCAAATGCAGCTTTTGGAAAGTCGATTGCAGATGCACAGTCAAAATAAGGAAGTGGGAAAATCCTGGCAGGCAATTAAGCAAAAATATATCCATTAATGCAGTCCTATACTGTTGTTTTTAAACCAGGTGCAGAACTGGATATTGAAGAAATCTTTAATTGGTATGAACTACAAAGACCTTCATTGGGCTATGAATTTATTTTAGAGTTAGATGCTGCTGTTTCACAGATAGAAAAGAATGCATTGTTTTCCTTCAATGTAACATCGGAAGTAAGACGCGCAATGAGTCCCAGGTTTTCTTATAACATTTATTACACTATTGAAGAGAATATTGCATTTGTTCATGTTATTATGCACCAGTTCCGTGATCCGGAAGCCTGGCAAACCCGAATTAATTTCTAACGACATTAAGTAACATGCAAGGCATTATAAAACCCCGCTGAATTCAGCGGGGTTTTATAATTATAGGAACTTGAAATAGTTTCTCAGTTCGGCATTACATGATATTCATTGCCTTGGAAAACGAAGTGCATACACCGGGCAAAGCCAGCCAAAAATATTGGCGCAGGTAAACCAATAATAATATCATGATGATAGTCCATATTGTAAAGAACACCCAATGTTTTCCTGTGTTTGGTTTGCTTTGTTCCATAGTATGTAAATAATTTATGCCGCAAATATATAAACAGCCACTAAAGCACGAACAGAAGAAGCCGGAAATTATTTCACAACCAATAGGCTACAGCTTTTAATCCTTCTTTGGCTCAGGTGGCTGTTGATTGCCTCCTTGTGGTGGACGCTGCTGCGGCGGACGTTGCTGGTTAGGATTTTGAGGTGGCCTTTGCTGTTGCGGTCTTTGTGGAGGCCGTTGGTTTCCACTTTGAGGTGGTCGTTGACTACCTCCCTGTGGAGGTCGTTGTTGTTGTGGTTGGCGTTGCTGGTTGCCACCCTGTGACGGACGCTGTTGGTGTTGAGGCGGACGCTGTGAACCACCACCCTGTTGCGAACGTTGTTGATGCGGCTGCTGTGTCCGTTCCCTATCTCTATTACGGCGACTGGTTTTTTCAAGGGCATTAAGGCTTATATGCCCGACAAGGTCTACAAACTCAGGTTCAAGTTCTTTTGACTTGCCGGTTAGCACTTCTACTGCCTGCAATTCTTGCGGGCGTATTCCCTGGCGGTTCAGTTCTTTTATTTCTTTTACCCTTGCAATGGTCAATGGATATTGCCGGCTGCTATCTGGTAAAGTATACCACATCAGGTTTTTGAAAATATCTTTTTTTGCCAGCATTGCACGGCCACGCTCCATTTCCAGTACATCTGCATTTTCAGGGAAAAATTGCAAGGCGTCGAGATAGGTATCGAGTTCGTAGTTCAGGCAGCATTTCAAACGTCCACACTGGCCACTTAGTTTGCTTTGATTAATGCTGAGGTTTTGATAACGGGCTGCGTTTGTATTGACACTTTTGAAATCAGTAAGCCAGGTGCTGCAGCAGAGTTCGCGGCCGCAACTGCCGATGCCACCAACTTTACCAGCTTCCTGCCTGGCACCGATCTGGCGCATTTCCACTTTTACTCTAAACTCCCCGGCAAATACTTTTATTAGTTCCCTGAAATCCACCCGGTCGTCGGCTATATAAAAGAAGGTTGCTTTTTTGCCATCGGCCTGGATCTCGACCTCAGCTATTTTCATTTGAAGGTTGAGCTGGCGGGCAATGGCACGGCTGCGGATGAGCGCTTCTTTCTCCCGGCCTTTGCTTTCTTTCATTTTGTCAATATCTATCTGGCCGGCACGTCGCAGGACCTTCTTTATGTCAGGGCTTTCTTCGGGCACACCACGTTTCTTCATTTGAAGACGTACCAGTTCACCGCTCAGGCTTACTTCACCTACATCAAAACCGGCAACTCCTTCTACAGTTACGAGTTCGCCTTTTTCAAAATATTGCAGGGGAGCATTGCGGTAAAAATCTTTACGGCTGCCCTGGTTAAAACTTACTTCTATAATACGGCAACTGCTCTCAGGATCGCTGAAAGGCAGGTTCATTAACCAGTCGTGAACATTCATCCGGTTGCAACCACCTGTGCTGCAACTGCCATGACTCTTGCATCCATTTGGTGTTCCTCCCGCAGAAGGTCCACAATTTCCACAGCCCATAATTATTCCAAATGAATCAATTAAAATTTTTGTTTACTGCTTTTTAAGGCAGTGGCAGATTTGCGGGGAAGGAAGTTTTTTGGGCGCAGGCAGCAGATCGTTGGTTCAGCATCGTTGTGTCACTCCCTTGTACGGCTGCGCTTATTGCAGCCGGTAAATGCCATTGATGAAGGAATATGACTACAGGAAACAATAGTTCCTTTAATATCCAAAGACTTTGTTCTAAAATGCCTGATCCTTATACTGCTGTTGCAGTGAGTGACACAACGATGTCCCATACAGGCACATTTGCTGGTCACCACAAAAAACACTTCATACCTCACAGGGTTGCCAAACCCTTTCCTAACTTGCCAAAAGTACCGTTTTATCCAACACGATGCTGCGGAGCTTGAGGGTAAGGGCGTGAAATAACATTTTGGCATGGGCGTTGCGCTCAATATAGTAGATGGATCTTTCGAGTTCATCAGTCATTGCCTTCTGTGTGCTGATGCCACTCATCCGGTTAAGCTTGAGTGCAAATTCCTTTTCGGCTGGCGGCAGGTTGAGGTGTTCTTCCCCAATAAGGCGGAGGCGGATGCTCTGCTCCAGTAACTGCAGAAAATAGCGCAACAACTGTTTTTGTTTTTCCCGGCCCAGTTCCGCTAATTGGGCGACTATCTTGTTTTGCATTTCGAAACGCTTATGGGCAGTGGCGCCTTTAAAAAGACTTGCATTGAGCCAGTCTTTTAGCAGGGAGTTCCAATCCTCGTTGTTGTCCTGAACCAGTTGAAGTGCTTCGCGGTAGTTGCCTTCGCATACCAGTGCTACCTGTCGTGCCTGCTCCTGCGGAAGGTTGCTGCGGCTGATGAGTTCTTTTTCGATATCAGCTTCTTCGAGTGGCGGAACTCTTATAAGCTGGCAGCGGCTAACGATGGTCGGAAGAACCTGGTCTTCATTTTCGGCTACCAATAAAAACAAGGTATCGGGTGGTGGTTCCTCGATTAGCTTTAGCAATTTGTTGCCTTCTTTGCCAAGGTATTCGGGCATCCACATCACCAAAATTTTATAGGGTGCCTGGAAGGCTTTAAGGCTGAGCTTGCGGATGATGTCGTTGCATTCCTCGGCAGTGATGTTGCCCTGCTTGTTTTCGGCATTGATAAACTGCAGCCAGTCGAAAACATTGCCATAAGGCATCATTTTATAAAACTCCCGCCACTCTTTTATGTACTCGGTAGCAACAGGTTTGTCACCAGATTTTTTTGGAATAACAGGATAAGAGAAATGCAGATCGGGATGGATGAGATCCTGCGCCATCGAATCAATGGCAGTTTTTTCTGCAGGCTCTTGTGCCGGGGGCAGGGCTGTAAAACCACCAAAGAGATCGGCGACCATTTCACCAGCCGGCTGTGCTGCAGCGGGACTTGTAATTAAATATTGTGCAAAGCCTATAGCAAGTGCAAGGGTGCCACTGCCTTCTTTTCCTAAAAACAAAATAGCATGGCTGAGGCGGTTGCTCGCTTCAAGGTCCAGCAGTTGCTGTTTGATTGCTTCCTGTCCTATAACGTTATTGAAAAACACGGTTGCAAGATAGTGTGGAGATGGGAGATGGCCGATGGTTCATAGACGATAGCCCATGAACCATGGCTAAAAATGGGGCGTTTTGCGGTAATAGTCAAATTGCCAAATAATCAATCCTTAACACACCGAACAGATATTTTCCTTTTGGTGTTTTTGCGGATGATTGTAATGAGAAGGGTAGTTGTTGGGCGTTTTATTTTAGTCTCCACCACCACAGCCACCGCAACTACTACAGGAACTCCCACAAGATGAACCACAAGAACTTCCGGAGGATGATGCCATATAATCACTCGAACCATTGTTCCGTCTGTCTAACTGATCTACTAATGGAATGAAAGAAGTAGCCAAGGCAGCAGTGCCTAATAGAAAATATTGCCATTGAAAGCTATCCTCTATTTGTGTATTTGGCAAAATGCCTGTCTTATAAAAATCTGGAATTGTTGTGTTGCAAAAAAGTGATGGCAAACGCCACAGGTAACCAATTATTAAAATTGTCAGTATAAATAATGCTATAATAATTTGTGTAACGGGTTTGTCTCTTAATAAACCTGTTGAAAGTCTTATAACACCTAACATTAGTAGTAATGCGAGAGTTGTAAAATTTACATAGAATAGATAACCAAATGACTTGGATTTTGTGTAGTATTTTTTTAATGCTTCCATACAATTTGCAACATTTCTAAATATTGGCTTTGTTAGTAGTTGTCTTAGCAAAGTTGGATAATTGGTTTTTCCTAAATTATGCAATGTATCTAACACTTGATGTTCTTCAATATTATTTGCTTTTAAATTCAATGTGTGTTCAATAGAGTAATCACTATTTATAGCAATTACATTTTCACCAATTAATTGATTGATAGTTCCATGAACAACATTTGAAAGATTTTGAGTTTTTAAATACACAAGTTCAAATGCATTTAACCTATTGATAAATGCGAAGTCTTTAAATTGCTCCATTGTCTTAGCTAAATAATTCCTGTTGAAAATTTCTAAAGAACAAAGGACAAAAATTACGATTGCTATATAACCTAAAATGAAATAGGGGTTGCTTATGTGTATATAAACTGGCTTGAGTAAAAGATAAAATGGTATAAGCAATACCACAAATGATAGAATTCCAATTAGAACAAATGCCCGAATTTTGATTTTTGCTTTTGGAAGTTCTAAACTTTCATACATATCGGAATATTCCCAAATCTCTTTTGGTTGTTCTCCAAATATTTCATTATAGAACTTTGTTGTTCTTTCCTTTGCCTGTTTAAATTTTTCAAATTCATTCCTGTTGTGAGTTGAAGGGACGTGTTGTATTTGTTTCCCAATAAGGATACAAAAGTCAAAATAGGATTGAGTGAAAATTAAATGTTGATGCCAGACTGTGTCAACGATTGCAGATGGCGAAACCATGAAATCAGAAGTTGCTGCTAAATACATAAACTTTTTGTATTCAAGGATTGCCGTTTCTGTGAATTGTTTTGTCCAAAAATTTTCGTTTGCCAATCTCGTTGAAAAGCCATACTCGCTTATTGGATTGTCAAGGTCAAACTTTAATATATTGTCCCAAAGTTCTTTATTCATAGTCTGTGCAGTGTGGCAATGTTACGATTAGCGCCACGATTAATGACTTACGCGACAAATACAAATTTTTTAATGCTGATTTTCAATTCTCTTCTTGTTGCCTTCCCTTGCAATATATTCAAAATAAAAAGAGGCTGCAAATGCAACCTCTTTTTTAATACTTGATCAATCGATTTATTTCCCGATCACAAGTTTAGCCATTTGTATCACTGCACCTGTCTGTATCTTAATAAAATACACTCCGTTTGGCAGACTGCTTACATCTAATTTGCTTGTATTATCTCCTGCATTCGCTGCAACGCTTCTGCTTATAACTGCTGCTCCTGTTTGGTTGATAACAGAAATGGAAGCGCGACCACCCCTCTCAGCGGTAAAGGCAAGGTTCACCATATTGGTTGCCGGGTTGGGTGATACGGTGAATTTATTACTAACGAATTGCACATCTTCAACAGCGTTCCTTGATGCAGTACCTAGTTGTACCCTTAAAGTGTAGCAACTGGTAGCATGGAAGGCATTACTGTTTCTTGGATAAACCCTTGCATAATAGGTGCCAGCCGCAACAGTCCTGTTGATGGTTTCGCTTGTTGTACCAGTATTTGTTGATGACTGCAATACAGTACCACTGCTATTTTGTAAGGCAAGCTGATAGTTCTTAGGCAATGTAGTTAATGAAATTGTGATTGTGCCGCCAGTAGTGATAACGAATTTATAATAATCATTGTCACTGCCCACGTTTATTAAACCATATACATCGGTGTTGAATGGTATGGTAGCGGCGCCGGCCCTGGTTCCGTTAGTGCTTACATCCAAAGCCCCCGGGCAAGTAGTGGCTGCTGTAGTTGTAAACTGTGCCTGCGTATAGCTGCTTGATAGTGAAGGACAGTTTGCTCTCACTCTCCAGTCATATAAGGTACCTGCCGCTAAGCCAGTTTTGTTCACTGATAAACTTGCAGTAGCAATTACAACATTGAGCCAGGTGCCTGATGAAGCAGCTTTATAATCTACATCATAACTCGTAGCGCCACTTACTGCAGCCCAGCCCAGTGTGGCAGATGTTTGTGTAATGGCTGATGCTGCGAGACCTGTTGGGTTTCCGCATGTAGCTGAGGCCGTAGTTGTAAACTGTGCCTGGGAATAACTGCTTGATCCTGAGGCGCAGGTTGCCCTTACTCTCCAGTCGTACAAAGTACCTGCTACTAAGCCGGTTTTGTTTGCTGATAAACTTGCAGTTGCAGTTACAACATTGAGCCATGTGCCTGATGAAGCTGCTTTATAATCTACATCATAACTCGTAGCGCCACTTACTGCAGCCCAACCCATCGTAGCTGAAGTTTGTGTAATGGCTGATGCTGCAAGGCCTGTTGGGCTTCCGCAGGAAACTGCTGTACCAATCGTGAAGTTGGTATTGGAAATATCAAAGAAGATATTACCAACTGCTTCTACTTTGATTCTTGCTGTAGTGCTCGGAGTAGACGGTATTACCAATGCTTCTGTACCATCGTTTGGTGTGCTTGCAGCCAGAACAGTCGGGAAGGTTTGTCCTCCGTCCGTGCTCAGTGAAATTTTTACATTGGCACAGCTAACCGGCGCTGCAGTAGTACTTGCAACACTCCATGTAATATTTTGAGAAGAGCCTCCAGGCCAGGTTACGGCACTATTGGGCGCTGTAACAGCAAATGGCCCTGATGTATTACTTACCGTAACTGCCACATCGCTAAATGCTGTTTGGCCAACTGCAACAGGAGCAACAGAACTATAAGCATGGTTATCTCTAACAGTTAACCTGAAGTTCAAAGTTCTTGACACGGAGCTCAAAGCTTCAGTGTTGGCACCCGCATCACCACCTGATAATGGGCCGGATATTAAAGCGCCTGCCAGTATGGTCGATAGTTTTGGAAATAGTCTTGTACCAGAAACAGTCGGGCTAAATGATATCCAGTTGGGTCCGGTTGCTTTTGTGGCAGAGGCCACACTGTTTGCTCCGGATGTAGTGGAATTATCATTTTGTTCCCAGCAATACGTCAATGGGTCTCCGTTAGCATCTGTTGCAGATCCGGTGAGTGCAAACGGAGTACTGATAGGAATAGTATAATTACTAACCGCCCCAATAACAGGAGCCGCGTTATTAGCTGTAATATTGGTAGTTACAGGGCAGGTTTTGCCTGCAAGGTTAGCCTGTATTTGTGCGATAGAAGCCTCATGAAAAATATCTATGGAATGTGGCGCCACATCCTGGCTGGTGATGCCTGCATAACCCATGATGGTAATGCCGGAACCAACTTCTTTATTTACACCAGTACCTTCCAGCGACATGGAAAAAGTATGGTTGGCACCCAGTTGATGTCCCATTTCGTGCACCACATAGTCTATATCAAAATTGTCACCCTGTGGTATTCCATCAGCAGGTGAAGTGATGCCACTTCCCTTAGAACCGTTCGTGCAAACACAACCAATACAGCCGGCGTTGCCACCGCCGCCGCTTGCACCAAACATATGGCCAATATCATAGTTTGCTTCTCCAATATTTGCTGTTAAGGTGGACTGCAGTTGCGAATTCCAGTTTGATAATGAGGTATAAGGATCTGTTGATGGGTTATAATAGATAACTGCTGTTGTATTAGCAATAAGATTGAGGTGCACGGCAAGATCTTTTTCAAACACGCCATTGCATCTTGCAATGGTTGCGTTAAAGGCGGCTAAAACCAGGTTCACCTGTGCAGAACTGGTAGCTCCAAAATAATTTGCATACTCGCCGTTGCAGGATTGTGCCAGACGCATGGTTTTTAATGTGCCAGTTGAAGCGCCAATTGCATCTTGTCCTGGAGAAAGCTGTGAACTGATGTCCGATGCCAATTGTTTTTCTGGTGTGGTGCAGGTCCATGGGAGTTTGCCTTTTTCCCTGTGCGACCTATATACGGAATAAACAACATGATCTTTTGAATAAGGTTCAATGAATTCGTTATCTTTTTCGGTTCTGAAGATCATGGTTTGTACACCTTCGGGGGAGATGCTCAATTTTACAGTGGCATATTTATCGGTAATGCCTTTGCCGGAATAAGCCCTGATCTCAGGAAACCTGGCCTGTAACTCAGGTTCGAAATTGGAAGCTTCCACCATTTCGAATTCCTCAAGTGCGCCATCGGCATTGGGAAGAGAAATAATCGTGGAAGCCTTAATGCGGCGGCTGCCTGCAATAGAAAATAATTCTTCCCTGAGCGTAGCGGCATCTAAGTTGAATAATTTAAACTCCTTTGGATAACTAAGCCTTGCCACAGCTTTGTCTGTTGTAATAGTGCTGCGGCTTTCATTGTTGGGAGACCAGAATTTACGTGTTTGTGAAAACACCATTGTGGTAATGAGTGCTGACATTGCTGTTAGCAGTACGACTTTTCTCATGGGATAACAATTTAGTTTTGAAGAACTGAAATGAATAGGTTGGGACTCCTGGTTGAATATTTTGCGAAAGGTAAGGGTGAAAACTGAAAAAAATGAAATATGAGAAGGAAAATGTTGCTGTTTAATGGATTTAATGAGGATTGAATAGCACGAGCGTCCCTGATTATTCGGGATTGATTGGTGAGAAGAAAAGGATAGAATTAATGAAGCAGGTTATGTGTCGCAAAACAATATTAAGGTTGGGCGGTGCCCTTTGCACTTATTAGTTTTAATGTTTTAATAAAAGTGTCATTATAAGTTTTGAGTACGACGTGATACCAATTTTGTGCTGGCGTGTCAACTGTAAAAATTTCGCCTTGCTTATGTTGTCTAACAGCATTTTCAAACTCTTTTACCATCATATTTTCAGTAAACCATCTTGTGTCACCAGTAGTATTGCCATCCATGTTATATTGCTGTACTAAATCATAGAAACTTGTACCTGCCTTGTATTTTGAAATAATTTCCTGCCGAAGGCTATCAATCTGATTTTTCGAAAGTTGGTCAGCATTCAAGTATATATAATTTACCCGAAAAGACAGGGTTGAATCTATTTGCAATATTTTATAATTAATGTTATCGATCCGGAAAGTGAAACCAACCTTTTTTTCATACAATGGCAAAAGGAGTTCAGACGTATCACTACCCGATTCCAGGGTAAAAAGTTTACCACTGGCTTTGGGGTTTGTCTCGATAAACGTCTTTGCCTGCGAAACAGTATTGACCCTGGTTAAATCTTTACTTGCCGTTTGTCCAAAGGAGAAGGAACAAAAAAGAAATACACTAACAGATAAAATAATTTTTAGCATATGACTTTTATTGAAAAGGCTATTTTGCCAAGCTTGCATTCAACTCAAAAATATGGGAAAGCCAATGGCTGTGCTAAACTGAGAGATATTTTATTCTGCCACCATTTCGGCTTGAAGGATAGTACTAAACAAATATCTGTCTTATTGCAAATACTTCGTTATAGCCTCACTCATCGGTTCTGTCTTGTTGTTAAAATGCTCGATAAGCTTGCCGTTTTCATCTAGCAAAAACTTGTTGAAATTCCAGTTGATATTGGCATCCATTACGCCGTTCTCATCTTTATGCGTTAGCCATTTAAACAGAGGGTCAATGTCTTTTCCCTTTACACTCACTTTGGCGGCCATTGGGAAACTAACATGAAACTTGCTGGTGCAAAACTGTTTGATCTCAGCGTTGGTACCAGGCTCCTGGCCCATAAAGTTGTTGGCAGGAAAACCTACTATCACAAGTTTGTCTTTATACTTTTCGTATAGTTGTTCCAGCCCTTCGTACTGGTAAGTAAAGCCGCATTCGGAAGCGGTATTTACGACTAATATTTTCTTGCCCTTGTATTGTGAAAAATCAATAGTGCCACCATCAATGTCAGGAACTTTAAATTCATGGATGGAGGTAACGGCTGCCGGTGCAAAAGCGAAAAGAAGCAGTGAACAAAAAGCAAGAACAGTTAGATTCTTCATGGAAGTTTATTTTGAACTAGATAAAAATGATTAATAACAGTAAAGTTCGGCAGCTTCTGCTAAATGAAAATGCAAAAGATAGAATGATACTCTTCTTTGGACCTGTTTCGTACAGGTAATAAATCATTCAATAGATTTACAGCATGAGCAGCCATTTAGAAATCCTTTTAAAAGCCAATCAAAAAGATTTTTACCCCGTTGTACCCTTCAACCCCGCAGAAGATACACTGGTGCCATTTGATTTTACCGATCAAAACACAACTCTTACCGCTCCCATACTTAATTATACTGCAGCTTTTACTGCTTATATAGAAAACATTCTGAAGCAAAATAAAGCCAGGTATGGGTTTGGCGGCTATGCCGAACACCGCACTGTTTACAGCCGCAGCGAAGTATTTAATGCACCCGAACCTGGAGGTGAGCCGAGGAGACTGCATTTGGGTATTGATATCTGGGGAAAGGCCGGCACCCGTGTGTTTGCTCCCCTCGGCGGTCGGGTACATGGTTTGGGTTTTCATGAACAATTTGGCGATTATGGCGCTGTTATCATTTTGTCCCACCAGTTGGAAGGATTTAGCTTCTACACCCTATATGGACACTTATCGTTAAAAGATATTGGCGCCGTAAGCGAAGGCCATTTTCTAAACCGTGGCACCGCATTCGCTCATTTTGGAGAGCCACATGAAAATGGCCATTGGCCGCCACACCTTCACTTTCAGCTCATTATTGATATGGGTATGAACAGGGAAGATTATCCAGGTGTTTGCCGGTTGTCCGAGAAAGAAAAGTGGCTCGAAAACTCTCCCGACCCCGATCTTATCCTTAATATGCGGAGATGGTTGAATAAAACCGGGTAAAAAAAATCTTTCAAAACTTATGACAGTCCATTTGGAGAATCCGTGCCAAATAGTAGGTTTGCAACAATTTAAAACCATTCTTTCATCATGCAACACGAAGAACAGGAACTAACACCAGCCAAAGGCTTTGGCCGCAACACTAACGGCGCAGGTATTTTAATAGTAGTTATAGCCGCAATTTTTCTTGCTCTTATTTGCTGGGATTTCTGGAAAGATGGCGGCAGGGAAAAGGATCTTTATCGCATTGAGTCTTCGGCTCCGGCTGAACATGGTTCAGGTCATGGTAGCGAACAAAGCAAAGAGCATAAAACCGAGCATGGAGCAGAACACGAAACTGAGCATGCGCCAGAGCATTAATTGAAACAGACAATATTTTTGAGGTGCTTTTATAGCACCTTTTTTGTTTTTCGAAAGATATCTTTTAATGAATAGAAATAGGGTTCATACTGCATAGTGAAAAGCCCACTACGAGCAGCAATGCAACAGAAAGCAGTACTCCTTTGCCAACATCACGGCTTGATTTTATAAGTGCCAGTATAATACCCGGAACAATATAAAATAGTCCTGCGAGCGAAAACGCAAGACCTAACTCTGGGGCTATATCACTGGCACGGGGTTGGCTAATAAAAGAAAGGAAAAAAAACGCCATAGGGATTCCGATGCAAACAAGCAGTGTACGAATGATGGTTTTATTCATCGCCGGAATGATTAAGGATAAAAGTACGAGTTGAGTTTTTTCTTTAAAACTTTATTAATCCGCTGCAAATGCTTCCACCCATAACAAGCGTAAGTAAAGCTCCAATAAGAATTCCGGCGGCAGAATTACGCTTACGTTCGAAAAACATCAATCCTATTCCCACGATCACTTCAATGGCTCCGAGGCATAAAGCAATTAATCCATACATACCCCACTGCCTGTCATTTCGCCCCATACTGATATAAGAAATAAATATGACAGATGCTGATAGAAGTGCTGTTACCAGCAGGCTTATTTGCGTTTCCTTTTTCATAGTGCCATCACTTCTTTATTTCCTCTTAACTGTTTCACTTTTTCTTCTTTTTCGTCCCTATATAATAGGTTCATCGTTTCAAATGGGATGATATTTCCATTCTTATGGACGATATGCACACAGCTTTTCTTTATAGCCCTTACATCAAAATCCCAGGCATCAATAAAACGCATAATGATAATGCGGAAAAGATTGTCATAGCTAAGTCCAGGTGCATACACATTAGGAAGGCAACACAATAGCTGGTTTACATTTTCTTCAACCCTGTCTACAGAAATGCCCGTGCTGAATATTTTTATAAGGTGCTCATGTAACACAGTATCCTGCTCATACACGATTGTATTACGGCTATTATTTAACAGATGTGCAGGGTCTATATAACGTGTCATAGGAAAAACCTGCCCGCCAAGTTTTAACGCATAACCCATTGCCAGCGCATCGGGATTACAGGGTACAGGTATAATATCATTTGGCTGGAAGATGGGGCTTTGTTCTAGTATTTTTCTTCTTACTTCTGTAAGTGTGATCCTGTCAGTTTGCGGATCAAATCCTTCCAGCCTCCCTGCAATTTGGGTAGGCTGAAATGTAACGCCCCTAACACAGGTTTGCTGTAATGCATATTCAATTATTTTACCAATTTCATCATCGTTCAGGCCTTTTTGCAGCGTAACAACAAGCGTGGTTGAAAGATTGAATTTATTAAGATGTTCCAATGCTTTTTTTCTTACTTCGGTAAGGTCTTCGCCCCGTAATGCTTTTAATGCGTCAGCCTTAAAAGAATCAAATTGAAGATAGATTTCAAAATCGGGCATGTACGATGCAAGACGTTCCGTAAATTTTTCATCTTTTGCTATCCGTATGCCGTTGGTGTTAACCATTAAATGCTTGATCGGCTTTCTTTTTGCAATGTCAAGAATCTCAAAAAATTGTGGATGCACTGTTGGCTCGCCACCACTTATCTGTACTACATCGGGAGTTCCTTCATTAGTTACAATTATATCAAGCATTGCTTCAATTTCCCCGAGGGTACGATGCCTGCCATGCATAGGGCTGCTGCCCGCATAACAGGTTGGGCAGGTAAGATTGCACCTGTCCGTAACCTCTACAATTGTAAGACATCCATGTTGCTCATGATCCTGGCAAAGTCCGCAATCATAAGGGCAGCCGTAATGAGTTTTTGTATTGAAGCGCAGTGGAATCTCAGATGCTTTGTTATAGTTGCGGATATTTTTATAATAATCTACATCATCAGCAATCAGCACTTTTTGAAAGCCATGTTCAGCACAATTTTTCAGCATAAAAACATTGCCGTTTTCAAATACAATTTTTGCATCTACTCTTTTTAAGCATTCAGGGCAAAGGCTTAGGGTAAAATCGTAGTAGGTGTATGGACGTTCAGGCATATAGGTGTTTCAAAAAATTATAAAGATTGATTTTAAGCCAAGTTAAGCCTTAATCAATAAAGGTTGGCAATCGGAGATTTACAGACAGCCGATGGTTGTTCAGCCAGGGTTTGTGATGCTACACAAAAGGCGGGGTTTTATTAAAAACCTGGCATACCAAAGCAATCCCGCCAAACAAGCAACCTGGATAGAGGATAAGCCAATGCTGAAAGTGTAATGTGGTTTAATAAAATCAAGCGTAAAGCGAAATATAAAATAGCTGATCATAAAAAGCTTGAATAAGGCTCCATTGACCAAATCAAATTTTCTTTGTACCTGCGGTAGTACCAACCATAACAACAATAAAAAAATAATTTCATACAAGGTTACAGGATGTCTTTGTAACCCATCACCTAAGTTCATGCCCCACGGCAAGGCTGTTGGAAGGCCATATGTTTCTTCATAGACGCCCATACTAAAACAGCCAATACGTCCAATGATCAGTGCAAGCAGCAAGGGGTAAACAAAGAGGTCGCCGCTGTTCTCTTTTTCCTTCAGCAATAATTTAGTCAGTTCAACAAGGAACAAGCCTCCGATTAAACCTCCAATTACTGTTTTATTCTGATAAAAATAAAATAATACATTATCAGCTTTGTTTATTTGCAATGGGTCCTCTAATCCACCGACTAAGCGGCTGCCGATCAACGCCCCGAAAATTGCGGCAATTATGATCCATATCCTGTTAGATGATCCAATAACATCTCCGTTTTTCTTGCGAAGCAGCAAAAAATAACGAAACCCAATAAAATAGGCAAGAGGTTCCAAAATGCCATGGAGCAATACTTTTGACGAGCCAACTGTAAATTCTACCGGGAAATGCAATATCAATAATTTTTAAAATAAGCACGTATCTTATTGCCTCAACCACCATATTTTGGAAGGATAATATTCGTAAGCCAAAAGCCCGCTGTTTTTTTGAATATAGATTTTGTATACTCCGGTTTTGAGGGAGGTAGTATCATTATTCCAAATGGCCTGGACATTTTTATACGTTTGACCGTTAAACAAAATGGTAGTGTAAAATTTTGAGGACTGGCCGGGCCAAACCAGGAAACCGGTATCTTTTAAACTATAAGCGTTCAATTTAAAATCATAAAGCTGCATCGAGTAGCCGCTGTCAACAACGGTACCGCCCCAATCCGAATTGCTGCCATACTCAACGCTAAACTTGAGCGAATAATTATTATTGACGACTTCTTTGGAGAAAATGTCTTTCCTGATGCTGCAGCCATTGTCTGCGCCTATGCAACCTTTTTTTGCTTCGTAAGCATCGGTAAACTGAACGTTATTGATCATAATCGTATCTATGGAACCAAGGCTATCTTTAAAAATAAGCTGGTCGGAGGTTTTATAAGGAAACCATTGGTCAAACATTTGATTTTTATAACCTGGACAGGGTACTTTTTTGCAGGAGCAAGTGTCTTTGCAAGAGTAGAGTCCTGAAAAAAACATTAGCATAAACAATACTGTAATGGATGAATATGGTTTCAATTTTGTCATGTTTTTTAAGTACCCCTTTTTTCAATCTTATCATAAAACCCGCCAAAGTTGCCAAGCCTTACACCGTCCTCTTTATAAAATTCGCCGGGAAAACCGAGATCAATAGCACTTGCTTTATCAAGCCTGTTTAAATGATCATCACTTAAGTGAACATCAATCGTTTTTAAATTTTCCTCCAGTTGGTTCAACTTAGTAGCGCCTACTACGGGGATAGATAAAAAGCCCTGCTGCATTGTCCATTTAAGTGCTACATGAGATGGCTGAACTCCCAGTTCATCAGCAATGGCCATTACTTCTTTGGTAATACGGATGCTGTTTTCATTCAGTCGCTTGCTGGTTTCTTTTATTCGGCCTCTATCACCTTTTAAATATTTCCCGGTTAATGCCCCTCCTGCCAGTGGAGCCCATGGTGTTATTGTCATACCAAAATGCTTTGCCATTGGTATCAGTTCTCTTTCGGGCGTGCGCTGCAGCAAACTATATTCTACTTGCAATGCAATAAACTGGTTCCAGCCCATTAGTTCAGCCATGGTATTGCCTTTGGCAACAACCCATGCTGGCGTATCGCTGATAGCAGCATAATTTATCTTCCCCTGTTTTATTAAGTCGTCAAGGCCACGCAATATTTCATCCATAGGTGTAAGCCAATCCCAGATGTGCAGGTAGAGCACATCAATAAAATCTGTCTGCAAACGTTTCAAACTGGCTTCCACGCTGCGCATCATGTTCTTGCGGTTATTACCGCTGGCATTGGGATTGGTTTGATTGTCGTATAAAGAATATTTTGTAGCTATCACCCAGTAATCCCTGTCAGCCTTTGATATAAATTCACCAATGATCTTTTCGCTAGTTCCGTTTTGGTAGCGGTTGGCTGTATCAATAAAATTGCCGCCTGCATTGCCAAACGCTTCCATGATCTGAAAGCTTGTTGCTGCATCAGCACCCCAGCCGCTTTCTGTACCAAAGCCCATGGTTCCAAGACAGAGCTCGCTTACTTTAAGACCGCTGCGGCCCAGTAGTTTGTATTGCATAAAATAAACTCCAACTCCGAAAGGGACTTTAATGATATTTTCTAAGAAGTAATACTGGCGGTTTTCAACACTGCTTTAATAACGGCCACCATCTTTTCACCTTTTTCCTTCACCTGTTCTTCTGTCCATGCGATACTGATGGCAGTTGATATACAGCGGCTCATGATAGCATCGCTTACCGAGAAATCTTTGTCTGAAAGTTCCAGAAGTTTTTCTTTAAGCATATGGCTGATACCATTAAGAAGGCTTGCATTTTTTAAATGATCCCACTTGCGGATATAATGCCAGTTATTATCGTACCAGTAAAAATTTCCAGCATAAATGCCCTGTGTTTTTAATTCAGCAACGGTTGCCTTCATTAGTTCTTCTGTTGGTAAGAACCAGCTTAAGAAAGTGCAGCTATCGCCAGCAGGATCGGGGATGATACGGAAACTTATCTCTGGGATTTGTTCAAGTTGAGCTTTTAGTAAGGAATGGTTTTTCTTTTGCGTTGCAAGTATTTTATCCAGCTTTTTTATTTGAGCCAGTCCCACCGCAGCATGCAATTCACTGATGCGGTAATTGTATCCAATAAATGGATGGAGGTCAGCTCCACGGTCAACGCCTTTATGATCGTGGCCATGGTCGGTAAAACCATCGGATTTGCTGTAAACATCTTCGCTGTTGGTCATTACTACACCACCTTCGCCGCAGGTAATTGTTTTTACGTAATCAAAACTGAAGGTGCCTGCATCGCCAATAGTGCCTACATGCTTTCCTTTATAGGTAGCGCCAATGCTTTGGCATGCATCTTCAAGAAGTATAAGGTCATGTTCTTCGCAAATGTCTTTGAGTTCATCTATCCATGCCATGCTGCCGCACATATGCACGGGCATAATACATTTTGTTTTTGGCGTAATGGCAGCATGTACTGCTTCAGGGTTCAGCGTTAGGCTTTCATCAATATCAACCAAAACAGGGATGGCGCCTACACTCAGTACTGCTTCAAAGCTGGCTACAAAAGTGAAGCTTGGCATTATGATCTCATCGCCAAAACCAATACCTAAAACACTCATAGCAGTGGTGAGTGCAGAAGTACCACTGCTGGTAAGCTGTGCGTATTTACAACCAAATACTTCAGTAATCGCTTTCTCAAGCTCAAGTGCTTTCCACATGCCTTTACGCGGGCCGTCAAAACCATAGCGCATTAGCACACCTGTTTCCAATACATCGTTTAATTCTTTGCGTTCTTCGGCGCCCCACCATTCAAAACCTGGCATATCGTTGTTGTTAGATTTAAAAATAAGCCTTCAAATTTTTCTACCTGCAAAATTAGAAGCTGTGATTGTTTTCATCCATTTTGTTTAGAAAAAAGAAATACAGACTGCAATAGGCTTTTTTCAGGCATGGCAATTGCGTATCTTACCTCAATTAAATTAATGCTATGAAGAAGGATCTTTTTTTAAGCCTGGTATCATTATTTGCCTGCAGCTTTTGCATCGCTCAAAACGTAGGTATCGGCACCAATACACCTACCCGTGCAAAACTGGAAGTAAATGGTGCTGTTGATGCTACTTCTGCCATTTTTGGCGGTGAAAGCAGCGGTATATCTATACAGCGTAATTGGCCTGGTATTGGTTTCAATAATTACTACAACGGAGGAAATAAGAGCATTGCCGTTGGTTACGGGGCCAAACAATATTTAGACCCTAACAATGGGTATATGTTTCTTGATATGTTTTCCTATGCAGGTGCGGATAATATTGAAGTCGGTGCTAACCGTGCTTTTACTATTTCACCGTTTGGAAACATAGGAGTTTTAGGGGGTACTCCGAATGGTGAATTGCAGTTGCCAAATACCATTGCGAACAGGAAAATTGTATTGTGGGAAACGGCAAATAATAATCACCAGTTTTTTGGCTTAGGTATTGAATCTGGCACCATGCGCTATAATGTTGCAGGTACAGATAATGTGCACAGGTTTTATGCAGGCACAGGGATATCCTCCTCTACTTTGCTCATGAGCATTTGGGGGAATAGGACTGTAACGATCGGTGATGAAAATGGTGGCGGAAAATTAGGGATCAATATTTCTTCCCCGCCAGCTACACTTACCGTCAGGCAAGCCGGAAATACTGGCATTTACATCCAGGAAGCCGCTTCAGGAAGCAACTGGGAATTCAGGGCACAGTATACCGTACAAACGGATTATGGTGTGCTATTGGTAAGGCACGATAACAGCGACGTGGGATGGTTCACTCCATCTGGTCCTTATACAAGTCCTTCGGATGAACGCCTTAAAACCAATATCGAAGATATTCCCTCGACACTTGAAAAAGTACTCAAACTAAAACCGAAAGTTTATGAGATGATTGCCAACAACAGCCGGCATGAAAAATCCATCGGGTTTATTGCGCAGCAGGTAAACAAAGTTTTTCCTGAACTGGTTTCTATAAATGAGAGCATTACATCAGGAGGTGAAACGCTTAAAAATGTTTATGGATTGAACTACAACGGCTTTGGTGTAATAGCCATTAAAGCCATACAGGAGCAGCAGCAAGAAATAGAAATGCTCCAAAAACAGAACCTTGCACTACTTAAAAGATTAGAAGCGCTGGAAGCAAAAAAATGACTCTATAAGTATAACCGCCGTACATTGCTGGTAACAGAACTAAAGGCTGGCACATTTTTTTACCCATGATGAACCGGCTATACTTATACTACCTTAATGGAAAATAAAACTACGTCCAAAAGAAAAAAACTTCTGCTGATAATTGGTATTCCTGTTCTCATCATTGCTATCATTCTTATGGCAGCTTCTGCTGGCTTAAATACTTTTTTGAAGCCGTCTATAAAAAGGGCATTATCGAAGTTAGTTGTTGATGGCTCTGACAGCCTTTATACCTTTTCACTGGGTGATTATACAGTTGGTATGGGTGGCCATACCGTCATCATTAATAACCTCAATATCCAGGTTGACAGCAACCGTTACTATTTATTAAAGGCTGCCAACCAGTTACCCCCATTGATTTTTTCTATTAAACTGGACCGGGCATCCGTTACTGGGTTAAGCCCATGGGAATTGTGGCGCCATAAAAACATTTACTGCAATAGTATAGTTCTTGCGGGTTCTGTAGTAAGCCTTCAGCAGCAGAAAGAAGTAAAGGATACAGTAAAAAGGAAAGAACCGAAAACATTATACGAAGCCATTAAACCTGATATTAATGAAATTAAGATTGGCAACATTGATGTTCGCAACAGCGATATTACTTTCAAAACCCTCCAGGAAGAAACAGAAAAAAAGGAGTCATGGCATTTTGAAAAAATGCGGATAAAGCTTACTGAGATAAAAGTGGATTCACTCACACATAAGGATACTACCCGCATTTTGTATGCAGCCAATCTTCAGACTGCTTTTGATAGCTTAAGAATGAAGTCCACTGACGGCATGTATGAGTATTCTGTAAGTAAAACAGAATATGATTTCAAAAAAAGATCAGTAGAGATCGAAAAATTCCGGTTGAAGCCAGCCATAAGTCAGCAGGAGTTTAATAAAAGAAAAGGCCACGAAGCTGACCGGTTTACGGTAAATATTCAAAAGATTGGAATCGAAAATTTTAATGCTTCTGCATTTGTAATAGAAAGCAGGGTAGAAGCATCGGTCATAAATCTTTCTTCTCCAGTTATAGAGCTGTATAAAGACAAAACAGCAGGACCAAATAACACAAACAAAATGGGTAAGTACCCGCATCAGCAACTGAAAAAGGCCGATCTTTCGATAGATATAGATAGCATTAAGATCAAGGACGGAAAATTTACATATACAGAAAAGAGTGCTAAAACACTAATGGACGGCAGTTTTAAATTCACTAACGTAAATGGCCATATTCCCAACATTACCAACCAGGCGGTTGATATTGAAAAGAACCATTGGTGCAAAGCTGATCTTACTGCGTCATTCTTTCCAGCACAGTGGGATCCGAAGCTTGGAATTCACGTGACTTGAAGTCGCGGCCGCACTGACCCTATAGTGAGTCGTATTAATTTAAATCATACCAACATGGTCAAATAAAACGAAAGGCTCAGTCGAAAGACTGGGCCTTTCGTTTTAATCTGATCGGCACGTAAGAGGTTCCAACTTTCACCATAATGAAATAAGATCACTACCGGGCGTATTTTTTGAGTTATCGAGATTTTCAGGAGCTAAGGAAGCTAAAATGGAGAAAAAAATCACTGGATATACCACCGTTGATATATCCCAATGGCATCGTAAAGAACATTTTGAGGCATTTCAGTCAGTTGCTCAATGTACCTATAACCAGACCGTTCAGCTGGATATTACGGCCTTTTTAAAGACCGTAAAGAAAAATAAGCACAAGTTTTATCCGGCCTTTATTCACATTCTTGCCCGCCTGATGAATGCTCATCCGGAATTTCGTATGGCAATGAAAGACGGTGAGCTGGTGATATGGGATAGTGTTCACCCTTGTTACACCGTTTTCCATGAGCAAACTGAAACGTTTTCATCGCTCTGGAGTGAATACCACGACGATTTCCGGCAGTTTCTACACATATATTCGCAAGATGTGGCGTGTTACGGTGAAAACCTGGCCTATTTCCCTAAAGGGTTTATTGAGAATATGTTTTTCGTCTCAGCCAATCCCTGGGTGAGTTTCACCAGTTTTGATTTAAACGTGGCCAATATGGACAACTTCTTCGCCCCCGTTTTCACCATGGGCAAATATTATACGCAAGGCGACAAGGTGCTGATGCCGCTGGCGATTCAGGTTCATCATGCCGTTTGTGATGGCTTCCATGTCGGCAGAATGCTTAATGAATTACAACAGTACTGCGATGAGTGGCAGGGCGGGGCGTAACCTAGGTGACAGAAGTTAAAAGCCTCCGGTCGGAGGCTTTTGACTTTCTGCTAGATCGGCCGCATCGAATATAACTTCGTATAATGTATGCTATACGAAGTTATTAGCGATGAGCTCGGACTTCCATTGTTCATTCCACGGACAAAAACAGAGGGGAAAG
>JADMIO011006346.1_pt1 | contig 95717 bp, 80 predicted proteins | sample 8958161 | NCBI WGS metagenome assembly JADMIO01 (sample SAMN16585339, study PRJNA669376) | soil metagenome | isolation source: Crop rotation soil | place: USA: Cullars Rotation, Alabama | collected 2011
AGGTGAGCCAGTGTGATTACATTTGCGGCCTAACTGTGGCCAGTCCAGTTACGCTGGAGTCACTAGTATTTAGGTGACACTATAGAAGCGGCCGCGACAACTTGTCCACGTGGAATTCTAAGCTTAGGATCCCAATGTGCTGGAAAGATGTTGTTCATATCCATCGTGCCGCTTGCGCCGATGGAGATGGGGGCGATATCGCCCAGCCCGGTGACCGAGTCGCCGTACTTGATGGCCCCGCCGTTGATCGAGGTGGTCCGGGTGTTTTGCCAGTTGTTCGTGCCGATGGTCAGGATGCTAGTTCCGACCTTGGTGATTGTGAGCGTCGTGGTACCGGGGGTACCGTTGCTGGTGACCGTTCCGTTGAAGAGCGTCAGGGTTCCGTCACTCCCGAACGTGAACGTGCCGGAGGAGTTGCTGATGGCTTGGAGCGCGCCCGCGCCGGCGAGTGAGCCGACCGTGATGTTCGAAGCGGACGAGGAGACGTTCATATCAAACGTAGCGCCCGCGGCGATGGTGAGTGCGGTGGTGATCGGAAGGGTGCCCGGCCCAAGCTGGCCGGGGCCGGTGTCCTGGCGAATACGCAGTACGCCGCCGTTGATAAACGTCGCGCCGGCGTAGGTGTGCTGCGAGCCGGTGATGGCGAGGATGCCCGCACCCTGCTTGGTAAACGAGCCCGGGCCGCTGATCAGACCGCGGTAGATGTGAACGTTGGTGGTGTCGGAGATTTCCTCGATCTTTCCGCCACCGGTGCCAAGATAAATTCCCTTGTTCGGATGGATCGCGGTTCGACCCACGCCGGTCCCGTTGTCCTTGATGATGCTGCCGTTGGTGAGCTGGAAGTAATCCGGGACGAACGCGGTGGGAAGAGCGCCGCTGGGATCGCTGGATGACCCGGCAAACCCGGGATGACCCACCGCGCCGCCGTTGTTGATGATGATCCCGCCGGTGAACTGGCTGTTGGTGGTCAGCGTCAGCGTGCCGGTGCCGTCGTAGATCACTTTGTTGATCGTGTTCTGGATGGCGCCCGCGACGGTGATGTTGCCCGCGCCGCCGAAGCTGGCGTCGATGACGTCGGTTCCGTTGCCCCCGACGGTGCTTCCCAGGCGAAGGGTGCCGGCGTCGGAATTGATCCGCGTACTGGTGGTGTTGAGGGTGATGGCGCCGGCGTAGGTGCTGGTGTTGTTGGCGGTCTTGCGGAGTGCGCCCGCGTTGCCGATGCCGGTGCCGTTGAGCGTGAGCGGTATGGCCAGGCCGTAGCTGGTGTTCCCGCTGACCTGGAGCGCTGCGCCGGTAGCGACGACCGCGGTATTGCCCGCGGCGCCCAGCGCCGAGGTGTTGGTCACGCTGACCACGCCCTGGTTGACGTTGAGCGCGCCGGTGAAGGTGTTGGTGCCGCTGAGCGTCAGCGTGCCGGTGCCGCCTTTGTTCAAGTTTCCGGCGATGCTGATCGGGCCGGAGTAGGTGGTGCTGCCGTTGCCCGCCGTGATGACGTTTCCGCTGCCGGTGATCGAGCCCGCGCCGGCGATCGTGCCGACGGTGTCCTGGAAGCCGTTGAGCTCCCACGTGCCGGCAGCGTTGATCTGCATGGCGACGTTATTGGGGATGACCTCGGTCGCGCCGTTCTTGAGCGTTCCACCGTTGATCGTGTGCGTGCCGGTGGCAGAGTTGGCGGGGTTGCTCAGGACCAGCGTCCCCGGCCCGCCCTTGGTCAGGCCGACGGTGCCGGTCAGTTGCGAGGCGATCGTAAATTCAGAGCCGCTGTTGTTCTGGATGACGATCAGGTCATTCGATCCGGAGGTCAGCGATCCGCCGGTGATGCCGACGGCGTTGCCCGCGACAGCAGGCGTGACCAGGATGCCCCCGGTCGCGATGGAGTTGTTGGTTCCCGTGAGCGTGACGGTGACCGGAGCGGCGGAGGAATTGAAGCGGAGCGAGTTGATCGCGATGTCGGCCGCGGGGCTTTGATCGGTGTTGGCGTCGGTGTTGTCGGCGGCGGCGTATCCGTCGGCGGCATACGACGCGAGCGGAGCGAGGTTTCCGCCGGTGACGCCGACCCAATCGCTGGTCCCGAAGGTCGCGTATCCGCCGAGGATTCCCCCGGTGCCGGTGTTGGTCGTGGTGATGATCACACTGCCCGGGCCTGCGCCGCCGGCGTTAAGCGTGGTCAGCGCGCCGGTCCCGCGAGTAATTCCGCCAAGGTTGAGCGTGGTGTTCTGCGTGTCGCCCTTGTTGACGTTGATCGTGGTCACGCCATTGGAGCTGAGCGAGGTGCTGGCGACGGACTGGACGGTGTCCTGCGCGCCGTTGGCGCCGAGGAGATTGATCGTCGCGCCGTTGCCGAGCGTGAGCGTGCCGGTCGATTTGATCTTGTCGTTGTTGTTGACGGTGTAATCGAGAGTAAGCGTGCCGGCGTTGACGGTGGTGTTCCCGCCGAGCGTGTTGGCGCCGCTGAGGACGAGCGTACCGGCCGAGACGGTCGTGGTCCCGCCATAGCTCAGGGCGCCCGACAGCGACAGCGTGCCGGTGCCGGCCTTGGTCATGGCGCTGGTCCCGCCGATGGTGCTGGCAATGGATGCGTCGGCGGTGGCGGTGATGGTGTCGGTGGCGCCGGTGAGCGTCAGACCGCCGCCGGTCAGCAAAACGTTCCCTTCTTCGAACGTCAGCCCGGTAATGGTCTGCGTGCCGCTGATGGTGACCGTGCTGACGCCAGTGGCGTTGGTACCGGCGGAGAAGACGGCCAGGTTGCCGCTGGCCCACAGGGCGGTGGTGCTGGTGCCGGCGGTGTCGGCGGTCCAGTTGGAGGCGGCGTTGTCCCATACGCCGTTGGCGACGCCGCCCCCGTCATCGGTAGCGCCGGCGCTGGTGCCGTTGATGTCCCACAACTGCGTCGCCGCGCGAGCCGTGCTGCTCGGAGAGGACGTGCTGCTCAGCAGCGCGACAGCCGCCACCGCGGGCGTAGCGGCAATCGCCGCCTTCAGCATCCGCTTGGCCCATTGGGCTTGATGGGAACGACGACTCTGACGCGCGCAGCCGCGGCCGCTGGGGATAACTGTATTCACTAGATGATCTCCCGCCCGGGAAGGGGCAGTTGGTGATGGAACTGAAATGGCTGGACCCTCGCTACACACCTGACTATCCAAAACTTGCGTCTCTCCTGCGCCTACGGGATTGAAGCGCAACACAAGCTCGGACTTATTGTGTACCCCACTTTTGAGGGCCGTGTTGTGGCAGAACCTATAATTTCATCATTTGAAACAATCTTGCGCTATTTGCCGCGCATCCGCCGCGATCGGCCGGCAAATATCGCAACCACCGCCCCGCCAAGCCCCAACCCGCCCGGCTCCGGAATGGCCGAAACTCCGTTAGAAAGCCCCGATTCTCCCCCCGCCGCAAACAACGCCGGACCCTGGCTGGCGATGTTCGCATCAATGATCACATAGTCATCGATGTTGATTTTCCCATCATAGTTGAAGTCTCCGTTGCTCCACCCGCCGGCGGCAGCAACGATCCCCTGGTCGATCCTGGTGTAATCGTCGATGTTGATCTTCCCATCGAGGTTGGCATCGCCGGCATAGGTGTACATGACCAGCGTGTCGGTGGAAGCGACGGTCTGCCCCGCCCAGACGCCGGTCGTGCTGATGCCAAGGTCCGAAGCGCGGGCGATGCCGATGCTCGTCAGCGTGCCGGTCGTCGCTTCGGTTTGCGAGGTGACAATCCCGGTCGATCCGTTCCACGTCCCGCTTGTCCCCCGGCCGGATTGGATCATCCCAGTCACGCCGGTGTAGACGCTGCCGCTGTATGACCCCACGGCCGCGCCGGTGACGAGGTGGTTGTTGGTCAGATCGAGCTTCGCCCCCGCCGCGATCGCGAGGTCTGCAATCTTGCTCACACCCGCGGCCGTTCCATCGGGCAGGATCACGACTGAGCCGCCCGTGATATTCAGCCCGGTCGCGCGCACGTTGTTGACGGCAAACCCCCCGCCACCTGCTTTGGTCAGCGTGACCGTCGAGGGCTGAAGGTTACTCATGGTCAGACCGGTCCCGGGCGCGGCGGTCAGGAGCAGATTGTTCGACAGCGTGACCGGGGCCGAAATCCCGTGACTTCCGGCCGTCACGTTCACCTCGGACGATCCGTCGATCACTCTTAAATTGAGCGTGCTGCCGCCGCTGATGGCGTAGCTGTTGCCGCTGGAGAAATTCATGTGACTGACGGTCGCGGGAATGTCGAGGATGATGAAGCTGCCCGACGGGCCATTCCCACTCCCGAAATTGGCGGAAGAATCGATCCGCTCCGGCCGCGTGCCACGCCAGTTCCAATGCTCGGACCAGTTTCCGTTGGCAATGGTGCTGTCCCAGTTGGCGATCATGGAGGCGTAGTGGAGGTAATGCTCCAGCCGGGTGTAGTTATCGGAGGTGACGATGTTGTTGTCCAAAGCCAGCGGGTTGTATCCGCGCAGGTTTTCCCACCAGGTAGGCATGCCGTCGCCCAACGGTTTGGCCTGCGGGTTCATCTGTGTGCCTTCCCAGGAGTTGGCAGAGTAGTTGCCCCGCAGTTCCTGGTCGTAGCCCGCCGCCCGGGTCGTCATGCCCGCGGTTGAAAGGGCCGTCCACTCCGACGAATTCGGAGACGACTGCGCCGCCACGCCTCCGTAGTTTTTCAGCTCATTGATCAGCCGCTGATCGGTCGTGCTGCGCGCCCACGCAAACGCGCCGACGCCGCCGACGACTTTCGAATAGGCAACGTCTGCGGAATCCGCGGCGTTGGCGGCGGGATATGGGAACGACGTGGCCATCTGCCCTGCGGCGGGAAACGCGGACGTCGTCGTCCCGTCCCAGTTGGCGAACATGCCCCACCCGGTGTCGGTCCCGTCGCGGAGCGCGTTGGTATTGGAGTCGATCTTGTTCCCCGATTGATATACGTGAAGGTTGATCGGATCGTCGCTGGCATCCCGGGTGAAGGCGGTGGTGCGCTTGGAGCCGGCGGGGGTTGACGGGCCGGCAATCGCGTAATTGCCGACGTAGTTCATGTTGACGTTTTCGGTGTCGTTCTCGCTGGCTCCGCCGGTGTACCCGGCGCGGTCGCTCCAGTTGTAGATCACGTTGTTCTGGAACTCGAAATCGAGCTGCGTGCCCTTGTAGGTCCCGGGCCGGGGGTTTCGGCTGGCGTTGTTGGAGAACAGGTTGTGGTTGTAACTGACACGAGCGCTTTGATCGTTGCGGATCAGGGCACCGTACTGATGTCCACTGGTCAGCGCCTCGCTCATGATCGAGTTTTGCACCGTGACTTTGTCCGCGTGGTTCGTCGCGCCCGCGACCGAAATCACCTCGTCCTCGCTCCACGAGCCTGAAACGTGATCCACCATGATGTCGTGCGTGTTCCCCGAGCCCTTGATCGACAGCGCATCCTCGCCGTTGGCCAATCCTTTTCGAATGGTGATGTTCTGAAGGATGATGTTTCCGGTTTCCTTCCCGCCGCTACTGGTGATCTGCACCGTATTTCCGGTGATGGTGATCGGGCTGGGCGCAGTCTGCCCGGCCACGGTGACGTTCTTGATGTTCTTGAGATCCAGCGCCGTGGAGCCCAGGTTAATGGTCCCGCCGACGTCGAAGACGATGGTCCGGCCGATTTGCCCGCCGAAGGTCACGTCTTTTTCGTACAGACCGTAGAAGAGCGATCCGCGAATGACGTGGTTGGGGTCGTCGGCGAGAGTGGTGACGTGATACACGTCGCCCCCGCGTCCGCCGACCGCGTCCGCGCCGTACCCTTCCGCTCCGGGAAACGCCGGCATCGTTGCCGCCCACGCGCCGGCGGCCTGCGCCAGTGCTGCACATCCAAACGCCGCAGCCGCAATCCGATTTGCCTTCATCGCATGAACTCCGTCGGGTCGATAAGCAGCGTCGCCGGCATGAAGCGATCAAGCCGGCGACGGGTACTGAAGTTTTGTGTGTGACGTTCGTGACTTCGCGGTCAATTCCGCCGGCCGCGACGCAGGCCCAGCAGCGAGCCCATCACCAGCAGCGACATCGTTCCCGGCTCAGGGACGCCGGGAATGTATTCAACCCGGTAATTGGTGAACAGCAGGTCGTTGTTCACGCCATCGTGCGTGGTCAGAGAGTTATCCGACAGTCGCAGGAATAGCTGATCGAACTTGGTATAGATCTGATTGTTGTTCGGCACGCCCGTCCCATTGATCGCGGTGCCCCCGAACGCCGTACCCGTGTCGCTCACGGTGTAACTGGAGAGCGTCGCGTTCGTGTTATCAAGGATCGACGCCGTCACATCCAACTGCGAGGCGCTGATGACGTTGAGAAGGAGTTGCACGGTGTAAGTCGTGTTGGCGGCGATCGGAACCGCGGTCCCGCCGTTGGCCGCGGGGAACGTGTAGGAGTTACCGCTGCTCAGCAACCCCGTGTTGGAGTTATTGGTCCGCTTGCCGATCTGGAAGGGGGTATTGCTGCCCGCTTGATTGAGGGGCAACTGAACCTGGTAACCGGCAGCATCCTGCCAGGGGCTGGTGGCCGAGCCACCGGCATCGTTGTTCGTGTCCGACTCCACCCGCGCATCGGTTGGATCCCAGAACAACCCCATGCGGAAGTTGCGGCCCGTGGAGGTCCCGGCACCCTGCGGGAGTTTGAACTGCACCTGCGCCACCAACTGATCTCCAGGGGAGAGCGTCTGCACCGAGTTGTGCGGCTGACTCGTGTCGGGCGCGGTCCCATCGGCCGTGAAGTATTCCCAGACCTTCAGGGAGTTGGTCGGGAGCATGAAGTTCAGGCTTCCGGCCGAAACGCTGTTTGACCCGTTACCTGCGGATTGGCCGATCCACGTCGCCGAATCGTTGGGGAGCGCCGTGTTCGTACGATTCCCGTCGGCCCAGGTGTCATTCAGCAGGACGGCGGCATTGACCGCCGATCCGGTGATCAGCAACCCCGCCGTCGCCGCCGCCAACACTCCCACTCGCTTGGTAACACTCATGGTTTTCTCCACTCTCCAGCCCCTTCCAAACCCTCAGCCATTCGAAGCCGTTGATATGAGACCCTCTCGTCAAACCCACCGCGCGTTCGTCACATCACGAAACACGCATGGATAATGAATAAATACGGTCAATTTTTGACAGGGCAACCCCAATCCATACTGTTCTTACGGCAGCGTTTGTCGGAATTGCGTCACTTAAACCCCCCGATTTCCGGGCAATTCCTCCCTTCTTGCCATTCGTGCACCCCCTTCCGTCTCACTATTCCGTCTGGCTCCCTTCCCGCCCTTTTTTCGCGTTTTCCTGCCGACAAACCCAGATACCTAACATATTGTTAACAAAATCCGCGCGGTGCGGACCAGGAAGGAGTGTGTGAAATGGAGCAACCGCGACACAACCCGCAAATCATGCGGGAGATCCTCTTGCGGAGGACTCTCCGCGCCATGATTGGGGCGGCACGCAAGATCAACCGCGTCGTCCTCGGGCGCGACGCCTTCGCCAACGAAGAGCAGCGTTTCGCCTGCCTTGGACTCATCCGGCTCGCCCCCGCCATGGTCGGGTGGTACGAGCCCGAAGAGGGAGCCGACGGAACCGGAATGCAACTCGACGAGAACGGCGAATTCTGGCGCAATCCCGACACGAGCGAGGAGAGAAAAGCAGAAATTCGCGCCGTCCTTAACCAGGTGATGACGCGCGAGGAATGCGGCGAAAAATGGGCCGAGAGCTTCCGGAAAACCGGGCGCTGCACCCTGTACGAAACCGAGGACCAAGCCCGCCAGTTCGGACTCAACTGGCACGACAAGTGCCAGGCGAGCGAAGCCGAACGCGAGCGCGACGAGGCCCGTTTGCGCAACCAGGAGCGGGAGAAACGCATGCGCCGCCGCGGGCGACGACGCTGATTCCTGTGCGCAAAAACAAGGAGCATCCACCATGAACCAAGATCCCACATCCCAAAACTTCCCAAAACTTCCTACTGCCGCCGATGATCTCAACGGGGACCAACGCAGCTTGAGCGATAAACAGTGTGCGGGCATCGAGTTGCTGGCGGAGGGGAAAAACAGCGGGCAGGTTGCGCGCCAACTAGGGGTGGATCGACGCACGGTCTACACCTGGCGGCAAAAGCCCCTCTTCCGCCGCGCGCTCGCCGAGCGCCGCCGGCAACTCTGGGGCGAGGTGAGCGCGCGCCTCCGTGGCATGGTTCATCCCTCGCTCGATGAGCTGGAACGCCAGCTCTTCGAACGCTACGACCGCGCCCGTTTCCGTGCCGCCACCACCATTCTCCGACTCGCCGATGTCAAGAACTGCCCCCAACCCGACGACGATGACGAGTAGCGTCCGCCGTGCGGACCTCTTGGCGATGCTCCGCGCTCCGGGGAATGGTCCGCACGGCGGACCCTACGTAGACTATCCGCCGACTTATGAGCGAATCCCGCAAACAACTCCTCGCCCCCGTCAGAACCGCTGTGGTCAAGCTCGGCACGCAGCTCCTCACCGACCCCAAAACCGGCCGGCTGGATCCGCATTATCTCGCGGCGGTGGCGAAGGAAGTTGGCGCGCTCAAAACCCGCGGCATTCATGTGACCATCGTCTCCTCCGGCGCGATCGGCGCGGGCGTGGCCGAGCTTTCGTTGTCCAAGCGGCCAACCGACCTCGCGCAGCTCCAAGCCGTCGCGGCGGTCGGGCAACGACGTTTGATGGACGCGTGGGCGGACGCGTTCGAGCCGTTCAAGCTGCCGGTTGCTCAGCTGCTCCTCACGCGCGAGGACATCGACGATCGCACCCGCTTCCTCAATGTCCGCAACACCGTTCACGCGGCTCACGAGCTGGGCGCGGTGCCCATCATCAACGAGAACGACACCATCTCGACCGACGAGCTGGTGAAGATCACCTTCGGCGACAACGACATCCTCGCCGCGATGGTCTCGGCGGCGCTGCGCGCTCACCTGCTCGTGCTGCTGACCAACGTGGACGGCTTGCTCGACAACGATGGCCGATCCGTCCGCCTGGTCGAAAGCATCGAGCAGGCGCGGCTTCTCGTGCGCGAAGAGAAAAGCGCGATGGGCAAAGGCGGGATGAACTCCAAGCTCGAAGCGGCGCGCATGGTCACCGATGCCGGCGAAGTGATGGTCGTCGCCAACGGTCGCGATCCCGACGTGCTCATCCGCCTGTTCGACGGCGAAGAAGTCGGCACGCTCTTCGCCCCTTCACAGAGGAAACGCTCGAGCCGCAGCCGATGGATCGGCGCGGCCAGGCCCGCCGGCTCCATCGTGGTCGATGAAGGGGCGGCCAAAGCATTGGCGGAAAAGAACCGAAGTCTTCTCCCGGCGGGCATCGTCGCCGTCCAGGGCGATTTCGCGCCCGGCGATGTCGTGGCGATTATCGGACCCGATCAGCAGGTCGTCGCGCGAGGTTTGACGAATTACGCCGCTGGTGACGTGCAGCGCATCTGTGGCAAGAAGACCGCGCAAGTCCGGGAAATGCTTGGAGATGCGGCGTATGACGAAGTCGTCCATCGCAATAATCTTGTAGTTGGCTAGACACTAACCTTCTGAGCGTCGATGCGTCTAAAATAGAGTACCGCTTGTAGGGTCCGCCGTGCGGACCATTTGACGGAAGAATGGTCCGCATGGCGGACCCTACGAGAGAGGCGACAAAGGAGCCGTTATGACCAACAAGTTGCTCGCATCGGTTTTCGCACTGGGCGCACTGACGCTTCTTCCCGCCGTCGCATCGGCGGGACATCGTGGCAGCTCGTTCGGATTCTCGCTTGGCTTCAACAACTGCGGCAGCAGCTTCGGGTTCGGCTACAGCAACTACGGCGGCGGATACCGCGGCTATGGATACGGTGGCTACGGCTACCGCGGATACGGCGGTGGATATTGGGGCGGGTACCGCGGCGGATATTGCGGGCCACGCTATTACGCGCCGGCCTACTGTGCCCCGCGCGTCGTCTACGCGCCGCCACCCGTCATCTACTCCGCGCCGCCGGTCATCTACACCCAGCCCGCTCCTGTCTACTACACCAACCCGCCCGTCGTCGTCGTGCAACCCGCGCCCGCCGTCACCGCCGCGCCCGCGCCGGCTCAGGTCCCCGCGGCTCCCCAAGTTCAGCCGCAGCAACAGCAGACCGCGCCGCTCACGCCCTCGGGAATGACCAGCACCGCCTCGGCTTCGGAGTCCTCCTCGTCGAAGATGATCTACACGGTCCCGACCCAGTCCTACTACTACACCGGCCCCGGCACGTACTACGGCCGGTAAGCTGACCTTCAGATAGAAAGAGAAAAGGCACGGGTCGCCAAACCCGTGCCTTGCTTGGTTTTGAGTTGACGAGTCGATCAGGTCTTCTTGATCAGGTCACCTTCGTTAGCCCCGATGATCGTGGTGGTTCCCAGCACACCGTACTTGATGATCCCGCCGTCCTGGAAGTCGCCGCCGATCACCAGTTTCTGCAGGGTCTTGTTGACATCGAGAATGGCGGTGGAGAGGAAGTCTCCTCCGAGGATGAACTGAGCGAGCCCGCCGCCCGAGTGCGTGCCTTGCGAGCCGTAGCTCGAGCCCACGCGAATGGAGGTGATGCCCTTCTCGGCCGACACGTTTCCGTAGAGGGTGTTATCGACGATGACGTTTCCGATGGTGCCATTAGCGCCGGTGGCCGAAAGGCTGGAGGAGCCCTTGAGCGACCCGCCGACGTGCGTCGAGCCCACCGGGCCGGAGAACGACCAGTTGCTCTTGGTCATGTCCCCGCCGATGTCGATGTTGTCGATGCGACCGGCGCCGACGGTGACGCGCTCGACATAGCTGCGCGTGGTGATGCCGGCCATGTTGTTGGGGACGTTGATCTCATCCGACTTCATGGTGTTGGCGGTGATCGGTCCGGTGTCGCGGGAGACGCCGATGTTGGAAAGATCGAACGAGCCCGAGGAGCTGACGCCCTTCTTGACCGGGGTCTTCTTGCTCAGGCCGAGGGTGACGTTGATGTCGGTGAGCGGACTGGGCCGGGTGCCGAAGAAGGGATCGATCGCACTGGTCTCGCTCAGCCGCACGCCGGGGTCGAACTGCGCGGAGGAGAGTCGGTTGCCCTTGCCGCGGACGTTGATGGAATCGATGGATTGTCCACCGGCCCAGACCGCGCCGCGGATGCCATAGCCATCGGCCGTGACGGTTCCAAATCGACCGGCCGCCGTGACGGTGAATTCGGAGTTGATGATACCGAACCCGCCGAGGACGCTGATCGGGCCCATGTTTCGGGCGATGAAGTTGGTGCCGATGATCCCGCCGAACCCGCTGAGAACGATGGAATCGATGTTGCCCGGGTCCTGGTTCTGGAGACCGGATTGCGGGAACTGGTAATCAAAAGCGCCGGTGGCGAACTCGCGGCTGGGGGCGAGGTCCGAGCCGTTGATCGCACCGTCTTCAAGGTGAATGACGAGAATGTCGGAGTTGATGATCGATCCGCCGTTGAGCTGGATCTTTCCGATGCCGCCGTAGCAGACGACGTCGCCGCGGATGTCGGATCCGGGGCCTTGGTTGGTGAGGTTGAAGAGCCGGCCGGAGTATTGGAACAGCCCGCCGCCCGGCTTGCCCGCGACGTAAACGCCCGCGCGACCCATGTCGCCCGTGCCGCTGGGGAGGATGCCTTCACCGATCATCACATTGCGGATCTGACCGTTGGCGTAGAGCGCGCCGTTGATGCCTTCGAAGACGCCCTTGGTGCCCTTGTTGTCGGAGTTGGCGTTGGCGTCCTCGATGATGCCTTCGACGCAGACGTTGCCCAGGGCCTGTCGAGCGCTGATGGTGCGGACGGCCGGTGAAGCTTCGCCGCCGCCGTTGATGCAGATCGCGACCTTGCTGTTCCGGAACGGGAAGGTGTTTCCTTCGACGACGCCATCGCCGGGGTTGTCAAAGACGTTGGAGCCTTCGGTGGACATGCCGGGGCGAATGGAGCTGTTGGTCATGCCCAGGAAATCGCCCTGGATCACTCCGACGGTTCCAATGTTGGTGTTGACGATTTCGCCGTTGGGAGTCGCGTTGTTGATCTCGCGATAGTTGGTGCCGGTGATGGTGTAGACATCGGTGCGCGCGCCGGTCAGGCGGACGCGGAGCTGGTTGGTGCTCAGGGGATCGATGTCGAAGGACTCATCGCCGGAGTTGGCGACGCCATCCGGGCCGAGGTCTTCGTCGCCGGTGTTGGCGATGCCATCAAAGCCGAGCGAATCGACAATGAGGGAGGGACCGTTGTCGGTGACGGGATCGGTGGCCAGCGTGGGGTCATGGCCGGTGCGAATCTCGCCGATCTCGACGCTCCCGCCCGCCGTGTTGATATCGACGCCGCGGGTCGAGGCAATGCGCACGATCGCGCTACCGCCGCCGCCCGATCCGCTGGGGCTGCGGAAGATCGGATACGTCAGCACCGTGATCGTGCCGGAGTTGACCTGGACGTTGCCATTGGCATCGAAGACCGGCAGGCCGGTGAGCGGATCGAGGACAGTTTCCTGCGTCGGCGTGACGCGGACCTGGGCACCGGAGTCGTCGGTGAGATCGACTTCCTGCCCGGAGGAGTAAGTCGTCTGCTCCGGATTGCTTCCGCCGCCGAACGCGATCGGGCGAAACGCTTCCCCGCCGCGCTCGATGTGCAGATAGCGGAGGTTGCCACCCTTGTTGGTGCTGATGATCGGCCCGCCCGCGGAGACGGTGCCGAGGTTCCCGGTGATGTCGATGAGATCGATGACGCCCGGCTTGCCTCTGCCGTCGGCGTTGACCGAAAGCGTGCCGGCGTAGTTGCTGACACCCCACTGCGCCGCCTGGATGACACCAAGGCTGCCGTTGATGGTCAAGTCGGTGATGAGGGTGTTGGGCGCGACGATGTACTGCACGTCGCCGCCGATCGCCGCGAGTCCCGAGGAATCGCTTCCAGTGACGATCAGATCGCCGAAGACGTTGACCTGCGTGGTGTTGTTGGTGACGTCGGTTCCGCTTCCGCGAATCATGCCGACGCTTCCGGTCAGCGCCAGGATGTTCACGCCAGCCCCGAAGGTCTGGTTGAGCACTTCACCCAGGCTGACCGCGTCGATGGCGCGGAAGTCGCCTCCGTCGGCGATTCCATTCACCCCGCCCAGCGAGGTGATGAACGCGTTGGAGTAGATCGCGCCAAGGTCGCCGTGAACCACTTCGATGCTGGCCATCAAACCGGTGATGGAATTGTCCTTCTTCACCGCCAGCCCCGGATACGCGACGATGTCGCTGGTCGTGGCGGTGGCAGCCAGTCCGCCAATGCCGAGGTTTCCGATGCCGGTGATCTGAAGCTGGTACGGCTGCTCGATGATGAACAGGCCCGGATTAGCGCCGAAGCCCGGCGCATCCTTACCGACCGCGAAACGATAAATACCCGGCTTGTCCGCGGTGAAAGAGAAAAGCTGCTGTTGTTGCGGGTCCGCGTCCACCGGCTGGTTGGTGTTGTCGGTGACGTTGCTGTAGTCCGAAGCGATGAGCCGATTGTCCGGATCGAACACGCCCACGTGCAAATCCGACTTGATCTCATCGCTGACCTGCACGAACTGTCCGCCGACCAGGATGAACCCGGCCGAGACCAGCGGCGCGATCAGGCGGACGGAAATGCTCTGCCCTGCCATGAGCGGAACCGCGTAGTAGTCCGCGCGGTCCTGCAGGCGAACCGATTCCCATTGGAACAGACCGTTCACCTGCACGGAGTTGTTCCCGGTCTGCTTGGAGTTGATGCTGCCGAGGAACTGGGGCGTGGCGAAGGTGTCGTTGTTGAAGAAGCCTTCCTGGTCGCCGAACTGCCCGTTCTCAAAGTCGGTGAAGGAGCCGCGGTTCACGCCCGTGGGAATGCGGAACTCGATCTCCTGCTGGCGCGTTCGCAGCCCGAGCGTGGGAAGATCGTTGTAGATGGTTCCGGTGCCGGCATAGTCCAGCCCGGTTTTGATCTGGCCGACGCGGCCCTGGATGTCGAAATCGACGCCGGTGAGATACGTCGCATCCCGCGTCTGAACGGTGTCGCCGATGAAATCGGTCCCGATCGAGCCCTTGACCAGGATATTGCGGATGTCGCCGCCGACGTGGAAGTTGTTGCGGTCCTCCGGCGTGCCGGTGAATTGGCCTTCAGTCACGCCCGTCAGCAGCGCGCCGCAGTAGAACGTTTCCATCGACCCGTCGATCCTGACCTGGCCCATGACGGCCCCGCCGAACATGAACTTCCCGAGGCTTACCCCCGGCGCGGTCGAAAGACCGGCGACGAGCTTGTTCCCCGGCGTGACCGGGAAGATTCCCTGTCCGTTGAAATTGTCCGAGCGGATCGGGATATCGCCGGAGTCGTCGATGTTGGGAACCGTGCGCGTGCGCGTCCCCAGCACGATCGACCCGGTTCCGTTCGCCGTCGTTTTGCCGAGGTCGGTTCCGATTCTCGGGGTGATCGTCAGCGTGACGCTTCCCTCGTACGGCTGCATCGGTCGGACGCGGTTGGTCACATCCGGCACCCGCGCGATCGCGATATACGAATCGATCGACGCCTGCGCGACGTAGACGTGGAACAGATCGCGACCGTCTTCCTTGCTGCCGGCGGGGACGGGCTCGCCGAGGATCACATCATTCCACCCGGCGGTTCCCTTGTCATTCCCCTTGGTCACGCGCGCAAAGACAAACTCCGCCGACACATCGCCATGCACCACGACGCGAACGGCCTGACCCTTGAGGTCTTTGTATTCGAAAATCTCCGTCGGCTGAGCCGCGGTCAGCGGATCGGTGTCGGTGATGATGGTGTTGAACAGAACGCGCGTTTCCAGGCGCTCGACCACCCCGCGAAGCAGGCTGCTCGCGCGGCGCGAAAGCGGACGCCGGGGAGACGGTTTGGAAGATCCCGAACGAGTAACCGAGGTGCTGATCTGGGCGCGGGGGACGGACATCAACTAAACCTCCTCAGGCGGCGTCTTCATTTCCCAAATGAGATGACGACGTCGGCTGAACATACGGAACGAACAACAACCACCTGCATTGCGCGATAGCCCGGGTGGGCGGATTGAACAGTTTGGAACGGAATGTGTTATGCACAGTCGAAATTCGAACCGGACGGACGCGTAAATGCGCGATGGCGGTTCGTGTTGCACTCAAGGCCGCGCCAGTGCGCCGGTCCCAACCCCATCCCTGCGGGCTTGCGTTCCCACACGCTGCGGTTCATGTCACCGGCGTACCTTCGGGAACGCCCGTCTGACAACACCGCCGCCGGGGGAACGCTCGGAACGCTTCGGCTCGTTTTAAGGTATCCATCACCTAAAGGTGAGTCAAACCCGCTTCCCGGCTGCAACACCCCGCAAAAAGGGCGTTCCGGAGCGCCTCCAACTCCCGCGCTGGACTCCTCTAAAGTGCCGAGTCAGCCTCCCCCCATTTCAAGCAAAACGACCACCCACCCCCGCTTATTTCGCGCCCGCCCCACCAACCAACGCCGCCCGCTTCTTCCCGATCTGCGTCTCCAGCGCCTTCTGCGGATCGGCGAACTTCCTGGTCCCTTCCTCCATCAACGTCTTCTCCATCGCGTTCACATCGACCTTCCGATCGATCTCGTCCAGCACTTCCTTTGGCGGGAGCTTGTCCACCTGCCGGGTGTACGCCTTGTCATGAGCATCCACCCAGTCATTGGTCGCCGGCGGATTGGTCTGAATATCACTGCCCGCCAATGCCTCGACGTAATAGTCCTCACTCTGCCAATCCAGCTTCTTTCCCGTCGAAGCGAAGATGATCTCCTGCTGCAGGGGCAACTTCTTACCCGCCCAAAAGTCCTGGTTCATCCGCCACATTCGCTTGGCATTGACGATTCCCACCAACCCTTGGGCCCCCCCTGGCGGCTTACTCAGGTCTGGGTGGCTCTTCTGCGTATAAACGTCCACGCGCGAGACAAAGATGCTGTAAACGCTCTTGAACCCTTCCAAGCCGTTTTTGCGCTTCTGTGCCCCCCGCCAGATGGCATCCCGCGCGAGCTTGTACTGTCGTTCGCTGAAGCAGAGCGTGACGTTGATCGTTACCCCTTCGCCCGCCAGTGTTTCCAGCGAATCCAACCCCGCCGGCGTCGCGGGGATCTTGATCATCCGATTCTGATGTCCTTTAGACCACTTCCGCCCCAGCTCGATATACCGCTCCACCGCCTGCCGATGCGGGATCGGCTTAACGATGTCTTCTAATAAAGGATCCAGCTCGAAGCTGACATACCCATCGTTCCCCTTGGTCTTCTCCCACACCGGCATGAAAACCCTCTGCGCCTCTTTGACCAGATCATCATCCAGCCACCAGGCGATATCCGAATCGGACAACCCCTGATCGATCAGCTCCGAGATCTTCTCATCAAACCCGCCGCCTTTGAGAATGTCCGCAATAATGATCGGATTAGAAGTCGCCCCCGAAATCCCCTTCCCCGGCGCGGCCTTGATCACTTCCGGATCCACCGAATCCGACCAAACCTTGGTGCCAGCAGCGACGAGTTGTTTGAGCGACATGCGATGGCTCCTTCGAGTAAGGAGCGATTATACCCCCGAGAGACGGAGATTGACGATCCCCAACCGCCCGGCGACCTCTTCCGCCCCCCTGCTTCCGCTTTTTCCTAATCTTAATCCTAATCCTAATCCTAATCGCATTCCTAATCTTACTCTTCCTCTTGCTCTTGCTCTCTGCGCATTCGAAACACCGATTAAGATTAGGATTAGGATTAAGATTAGGAAGAGGAGTAAGAGGTAAGAGCAGGAGTAAGATTAGGATTCGCCTTCACCCGATCTCGCCCTCGAAGGGTTCGAGCAGCGTCTCGCTATCCGCGAAGGTCCAAGCCGACGGATCCAGCACGGCCCACTGCGTCGCCGGATCGATGGGCTCAAGGAAGATGAATCGCACGGCGAGCGGATTGCTCACATCCACATTATCCGCTCCCACGAGCCCGCCGAGATACACCCCGAACCCTTCCGGCAGATGAACATCCACCGCCGGCTGCGAAAGCGTCACGACCAGCGTCGGACTCTCCGAGCTGGGATCGCGGACGACGGAGAGAATCCGATTGCCCGAAGGCGGCGGCTCAGCCGCCGGTGATTCGGCGCGTCGCTTGCGCCGCACGCGCTTCTTCGCGGGGATGATGGAGGGGGGAATGCTCATGGAAGCATTCGGTCCAGAACAAAGAAGAGGATTTCACCACGAAGCCACGAAGCACACGAAGCGGTTCATGGATTCATTGGACGCTTCGTGCTCTTCGTGCCTTCGTGGTTCATCCTCTTTCTTTAAGCCGCGATGCGCGGCGCGCGCTCAACCGCAGCGGTCATCTCGCCGCTGCCGGTGGTGCCGAAGAGGACGTTGAACTGCGCCCACAGCCCAACAGCCGTCGAGCGGACCGCCTGGATCTTGTAGGTGACCTGCGACGATCCCGCGGGAATGGTTGTATCCGTGAACTTCTTCTCGCCCGAACCGCCCAGGTACGTGAACTCACCCGTGGGCGTGACACGGCGGAAGACCTGGTACATCGTCCCGACCGAGCCGGCGGGATTCTTGCACTTCCACTTGAGGATGAGCCCACCCGCTCCGTCGAGGGTGACGTCGAGCGCTTCGGGCGTGCCCGGATCGCCCACCGGCGTGGGCGTGGCGCGCACGCTGATGCCGAGGTCCAGCTTCTGCGCATCGGTGACGGTCGAGGTGCCTTCAATAATCCTGGCCAGGTCCGATGCCATCGCCTTGAGCAAAATCTTCGCCGCGTTCTTGGAAGCGACCGCGCTCTTGGTCCGAGTCGAAGGCGCTTGCGAGGCCGTATAGGCGCTGGCATAGCTGGCGTTCAATGCCGCATAAGCCGTCGCCTGCGCTGCGAGGAGCCCATACGCCGTCGGCGTCGCCGAAATCTTGGTCGAGAAATTCGCCGAGCCGGTATACAGCTCAGCGTCCGTCCCCATAAAAAAGCTCTTGCCCATCGGAGTTCCTTCGCCGCGTGCGCGAAACGAAAACGAAATGAAACGAAGCACGCGATCGAAAATCCGCTCCGTTGGCTGACTCGCGCCAGAAGGCACACCGCCTTCAAACACTCGCAACCTTCCGCCAACGAAGCATGTTTGTGTCATCGCCCAGCGCTCGATGTGACTGAAGGAACATTCGTTAAATTTTAGCTTTATCCCCGCAGCGAGACGCGAAACGTCGATTCCACGCGAAAAACGCGGGTGGGTGCGTGCTAAATGGGTAAAACGAGCGCAAAAGGTCGAAGGTTTGAGTCGAACACTCAAACGTTTGGTCCAACGCTTCGAACGTTTGCCTTAAACCTTCGAACGTTCAGAGCAAACGTTCGAAGGTTCAGTCCAAACGTTCGAAGGTTGGTCCTAGACCTTCGAACGTTTGACCTGAACGTTCGAGTGTTTGGAGTGAACGTTCGAGTGTTTAGTCCAAACGTTCGAATGAGCGGACGAATTCGTGCGAGCGGTTCCAGACCTTCCGCGGCTTTTCTTCCTGGGACATGGTGTTCATTCTATACAAGGCGAAACCAAAGTCAGAAGGTCAGCAGAAGAACGCAGAGAGGGGACGTCCGAAATGATCTAAATGCAAACGCCAAGACGCCAAGAGGGTTCAGGCCTGCTGAGATCGAAACGGGTCAGGAAGATCGAAACGGGGTCAGGTCGTTGTTTCTCCGTGCATCGCTCTCACGCCGCATCGCGCAAGGGGACGAGTTCTCGGCGGATGGGTTCTGATCCCGCGCGGCGTTGGCGGCGGAGCCAGCGGAGGGGGGCGTCGCCCATGCAGAGGCGGAAACGACTGGTCAGATGCGATTGATGCGCGAAGCCGCAGCGCTGCGCGATCTCCGGCAGCGACGCCTTCCCCGCCAGCAGGAGCTTGCAGGCGAGGTTGATCTGCAACTCGGTGACGATCGATTTGGGCGTGCGCCCGGCCCAGAGCGTGAAGCGGCGATGGAAATGGAACAGGCTGTAGCCCACATGGGCGGCGATGTCATGCAGCCCGGCCGTGCGGAAGTTCTTGCGGATGTAGCGAAGCGCCAGCTTGAAGCGCTCGACTTCGTCATCGCTCACGGGCCGCTCGAAGCTGCGGATCGGACGGGCGTCGCATGGCGCGTTGTAGTGGAGGTTGCTCTTCATCATTCACCTCATGCGGGAAAATCAGGAGTAGCGCGTCGATCTGGCGCTAAGCCGCCCTGGCGAGGGATCGGGAGGCCGACGGGGCCGCGACCGCGGCATCGGCGCTGAGGCGCACCGACAGCGTGATGCGAATGCCGTGGCTGCGATTCAGCGTGATCTCCAGATCGTCGCCGCCCCTGTCGCCACTCTCGTCGCCGGGGGCGGAAGTGCGGCGATACATCACGCGCTCGGGCGCGGGTTCATACCAGACGTTCTTTCCGTCGCGACGGCTGCGCACTAGGCCACAAATGCGCAGCAGGCCCAGGTGGTGGCTCATCGTCGGCTGCCTCATTCCCATGCGCTCACAGAGCTGGCTGACATACTGCGGGCCGGTCTCGCACAGGGTCATGAAGACCTGGAGCCGAACCGGGCAGCTCATCGCTTCCATCGCCATCGTCAGCTCGCGCTCCTGCGGATCATTCAAGGTCGGACGCGCCCGCGCCGAGTCGGCGGGCGACTGCGAGAGGGGTGGGGATGAGATGGGCATTATCATGTTCATGTCGGCTGGGAAGCGTGGTTTTCTTCAATCCGAGACGGGAAGGCGGGTCCGATAGCGTGGGCGCGGCGCGGATGCATCAGAATTCGATCACCCCAGCAGCTGACCTCCAAGGGAACGGAGGTGAGACCGTGTCGGTCCGGCTCCGGGTGCAGATAAGGGGGCACTCCTGAATTCGTACTTGAACAGGAGCACACAGGGGACGCAGAGAAATTCAATTCAATCCAATCCTTTTCCCTCCCCCCGCTCTGCGATCTCCGCGATCGCCTGTTCAAAATAATTCGCTTCGGCTCACTTCGCCTTTTCGCGCACCAGTGAGAGCGAGCCGCTCTCGAGCATTTTTTCGAAGCCGTCTGCGCCGGCGGCTGGCGCCAGCTCGTAGGTTTTACCCGCGGCGACGGCGCCGAGGGGGATTTCTTTGGGGGTGGGGATGGTCAGCTCGCCCTTGGGGATGAGCCAGCTCGCCAGGCCGGCCATGGGGCCCATGCCTTCGACCTTGGGGATGCGGGCGACGAGGGTGAAGCTGGCGGTGTGGGTGCCGGGGGTGAGATAAAAGTCGCGCGACTTGCCGAGCTTGTAGGCGTCGCCTTGGCCGTCGAACTGGACGGACTTGATCTCGATGTGAGCTTCCTTGGGCAACTGGGGGATGGAGAGGACCGAGAGATCTTTCGGGGCGATGCCCGCGGTGCCGGCGGTACGCGTGGGGCCGCAGCCGATGGTGATGAGGAGCGCGATCAACGATGCGGCGAGGGGGCGGTGGCGGAATCGCATGACGTTGCCTCGGGTTTGAGACGGTGGAGGATCGGGTTTCGGGGTTCGGGGTTCGGGGTTCGGGTCAAGACAAAGACGACGCTTCGACCCGAAACCCGAATCCCGAAACCCGAAACCCGACTTCCCGCCTACGGCGAGACCTGTAGATCCTTCACCTCGAGCTCCACGCTCGTGTTGCCGTTCCATTCGTTCAAGGTCGGCTCGAAGGCGAGATCGACCATCGCGCCTTGCGGCAGGCGGTCGATCCAATCGCCGGCGCCAAAGGCGATGGCTTTCATGACGGCGTTGCCCTGTTTGACCAGCAGCGAGAGATGATTGCCCGTCTTGCCCACGCGACGCGGGGCGGCGGCGACCTTCAACTGCTTGGAGACGAAGACCGGCCTCCGGTTGCCGTGGCCGAAGGGGCCCAGACGCTGGAGGTCTTTGACCAGCGGGAGCGTCACCTGCTGCAAGTTCGCCTCCACGTCGAGTTTTAATTCCGGGATGAGCTGCTCGGGCTGGAGATTCTTCGCCGCGTACTGGCAGAAGCAGCGGCGAAAATCTTCGAATTTTTCCGGCGTGACCTTCAAACCCGCGGCCATCTCGTGTCCGCCGTAGGCTTCTAACGTGTCGTGGCATTCTTCCAGCGCGCGGGTGAGATGGAACCCGCCAATCGAGCGGCCCGAACCTTGTCCCATCATTCCACTGCCATTGTTCTGGTTGAACGCGACCACGATCGTAGGTTTGCAGAAGCGATCGACGATGCGGGATGCGACGATGCCGATCACGCCAGGGTGCCACCCTTCGGCCCCGAGGACGATCGCCCGGCAGTCGTCGCCGTCGAGCTTCTGCTCCTCGACCATTGCCATGGCGGCGTCGAGGATGGTCTTCTCCATCGCCTGACGTTCCTTGTTGCGCGTTTCCAGTTCCATCGCGATAGAGATAGCGCGATCGTGATCCGCGCGGGTGAGCATCTCGACCGCTTCGCGCGCGTGACCCATCCGCCCGCAGGCGTTGAGGCGCGGGGCGAGGAGGAAGCCGACGTGATAACTGTCCAGCGTCTGGCCGGTTAATCCCGCCGATTCGATCAACGCCTGGATGCCGACCAGTTTCGATTGTTTCAAGCCGCCAAGTCCGAACGCGGCGAGGATACGGTTCTCGCCGACAAGCGGGACGACATCGGCAATGGTTCCGAGTGCGGCCAGTCCAGTCGCTTCGATCAGATAGTTTCGGAAGGGCTCAGAGACGCGCACGCCGCCCTGCCCCCCCTGCCCCCCCGCGGCCATGACGCCGATGCCCCACGCGAGCTTGAAGGCGACGCCCGCGCCGCAGAGGTGTTGATTCGGATACGCGTGCGCGTTGCCCTCATCGTCCTTGGGCAACCGCGGGTGGACGATCGTGTAGGCGTTGGGGAAGGAGTTGTCGTGCCACTCGTGATGGTCGGTGATGATCAGATCGACGCCGCGCGATCGGGCGAGCTCCGCGGGCTCGATCGCGGTCACGCCGCAATCCACGGTGATAATCAGCTTGGCCCCGCCGTCGATGATCTCCGCAATCGCCGCGGAGTTCAGGCCGTACCCTTCGTCGATGCGGTGGGGGATATAAAAATCTACGTTTCCCCCCATCAACTGAATGGCGTGCCAGAGGATCGACGTCGCGGTGATGCCATCGACGTCGTAATCGCCATAGATGACGATTTTTTCATGGTTCTGGATCGCACGCCAGATGCGCTCGGAAGCCTTGCGCAGGTTGGGGATTGATGCCGGATCGTGCAGGCACTTCAGGCTCGGCGAGAGGAACGCGAAACACTCCTCCGGCTGGCTGATCCCGCGATTGAGCAGGACCTGGGCGATGAGCTGAGACGTCTTGAGCCGATCCGCCAGCGCGGTGGCGGCCCCTTCGTTCGGGGGTGCGATGATCCATCGTTTGGGCCGAAGCATCCTGGTCATCCTGGCGCGAAAGCTCATCCGTGAACGCCTTCCTTGGCTGATCCCGTCATACTAGGGCCTGTCTGATGCATCCGCGACCCCGCGTTGCCCCGCAAACGGGCCAGATGCGAGGCGTCGCGACGATGCCCGTGTCTGAACGACACGGCGAGGAGCGACAACGAAGCAGATGGCCCGTTTGCGGGGCAACCCGAAGGGACGGGCCTGATTCAGCCGCCTGCGTCGTTGTTCGTCGTCGGTGGCTCGTTCAGAGCCGACCCTCCTCCTCACGCCTAGCAGGCGGCTGAATCAGGCCCGTCGCGGGGTCGCGGATGCATCAGACAGGCCCTAGCAACTTACCACCTTTTTAAAGGAGGCGCACGTCATGCGATGGGGAATTTTGATTCTGATCGTCTTCGTCGGCGCGGCCCCCGCGCCGACGACTCAACCTCGGCCAGCACTAGTCATCACCGAAATCATGTACGACCCCACCTCCCCCGAGAGCGAGGACAAGGAGACCGAGTGGATCGAAATCCGAAACTTCGGCGAGGAGTCGATCAACCTCCAGGGCATGATGCTCACCAGCGGCACAACCGCCGAGCTGCACGCCGCCAAGCAGAAGTATGTCTTCCGCGATGTGAGCCTTCCGCCGCAGGGATACCTGATCGTCGGCGTCGGCGCTGCGTCATGCTATGAAGGCTACGGCCTGCCGCCGCTGGGCGTTTGCTGCGATGAGGCGCGTTACGCGTGGCTGGGCAACTCGCAGGACTCCATCGCGCTGCGCGATAAGAAAAAGGCGATCATCGACGAGGTGGTCTACAACAACGAATCTCCCTGGCCGATCACGCGGCATGGGGGATCGATCCAGTTCATCGCGCCAGCGGGAGCCGATCCGCAGCAAGCGAATGACGACGGAAAGAACTGGGTCGCCAGCGGCGCGAGCAATTCAATTGAGTTCAAGGGTCATGGGCGCGGGACACCGGGAACCGACGCTAAAGAGTCTCCTAAGAACGCGGGAGGAGGTTCGACGACGCGACCGACCGCGAAACGCGGAACAGCGGCAGCGCGGAAGTGAGTAGTGCTTGTTTTTCGCAGCCACGGACGCAAGTCCGTGGGATTGTGGTGAAGCAAGCATCTTTCGCGTGCACAATCCGCGGACTTGCGTCCGTGGCTACGACGTATTTTGATCGCAATCGATATGCGCGCTTCTCTTGTGACTCTACGCGCTCTTACGCTGCTGAAGTTCCGTCTCGAGCTTGTCGATCTGCTTCTCTGTGTGCTCGATCTCTTTTTCCGTCGCTTCGATCACCTTCTCCTTATGCTCGATCGCCTTCTTCTCGCTGGTGATGTCCACGCGCAGGCGTGAGTAGAGATTCAGGTAAGCGTTAGCGACAAACACCAGCGCGAAGAACGCCAGCACGTACCCGCGCCAGCCGGGGATCAGCAACTGCCACCGCGTGACCAGCAGCACCCCCACCGTCACCCAATGGCTGAAGCAATACTCGCAGGTAAAGAGATAGAAGAATTTTCGTTCCAGCAGGCCCGAGCAATTCTCGCTCCGCTCCTTACACCAGTCGCGCGCCTCGCGGAAGATTTCCTCGAACGTCACCGTCCGCGCGATGCAGGCTATAGGAATCGCCAGCACGAATAACCAGAACAACTGCCGGGCGATTGTAAAATCGCGTTCCGGATCCATGCGTTACATTGATACCCGCGCTCGCAGTGCGGATGGAATGGGCAGAACGGGCAGAATCATGGGGTATTGGTCCTTTCGACAGCTCATCGTCACGATCTCCCGTGGCCAGCTATCGCCGCCGCCGATACTCATTCCGCGCCCGGATCCCCCAAAACGCTTTCCCCATCCGCCGCGGCGTGTCTGGCGGCGCGGAAACTGGGGCGAGACCATCGGCCTGCGCATCCTCCTTATCCCGCTGCTGGTCGCATGGGGCATGGTCGCCTTCAACCTCGGCGAGAAGACGTTGCTCCATCTTTCCGGGCAAGCGGTGCAAGGCCGCATCACCGCGCTCCGCCGCGAGGATCATCGTAAGTCGCCAACCTTCCACGCCAGCTACACCTTCATGCTCGGCCCAACCCACTTCGGCGCAGAAGGCGAAGTCTCCAGGAAGCGCTTCGAATCCCTCCGGATGGGCGACACCGTCCCCATAAAGACGCGCATCATCCGCGGCCAGCGCCGCCACGAGCTCGCCTTCTCAACATGGGAATCCACCTCCTTCCCCCTGCTCGGCGGGACGCTCTTTCTGTCACTCTTCAGCGCCGCAATCACCTACGGCGTATGGATCGAGCCCTACCGCGTCGCACGCCTCATCCGCGAAGGCGACATCGCGGAGGGAACCATCAGCCGCGTGGAACTCCACCAGAAAAATAACCAGCAAACCGTCCATTACACCTTCACCCCCAACATCGTCGGCGGCGAAACCCGCCCCGCTTCCACCACCGGCCCCAATCGCCCCACCGCCTACGTCGGCCAGCGCGTCACCGTCTTCTACGATCCCCGCAAACCCAATCGCAGCGTGGCATATGAGTTCTGCGATTTCGAAACCGATATCATTTCGGGTTAACCTACGCGCATGCCCGCGACCTTGGACTACGGGAGACTCCCCCGCTTTCTCTTCCACCCGCGCTATCCGCTCATCCTGCTGATCCTGTTCCTCCTATTCGCCACCGCGTGGGCGTTTAATCCAGTCGATCGCAAGGACTGGATGCTGGAGAACGCGCTCACCTTGCTCTTCGTTCTCTTCCTGATCTTCAGCCGCAAGTGGATGCCGTTCAGCAACATCTCCTACACGCTGATTTTCATCTTCCTCTGCCTGCACACGATCGGGGCGCACTACACCTATTCGCTGGTTCCCTACAACGACTGGACGCGCAAGCTCTTGGGCAAATCGCTCAACGAATACTTCGGCGTGGAGCGCAACTACTACGACCGGCTGGTGCATTTCAGCTTCGGCTTGCTGCTGGCGCTCCCGATTCGCGAGCTGTTCATGCGCGTCGCCGGAGCGCGCGGGTTCTGGAGCTACTATCTGCCGCTCGATTTGACCATGTCGTTCAGCATGGTCTACGAGCTGATCGAATGGGCGGCCGCCGTCGGCTTCGGCGGCGAGCTCGGGCAGGCCTACGTCGGCGCGCAGGGCGACGTATGGGACGCACAGAAAGACATGGCCCTGGCGTCGCTGGGCGCGCTGATCGCGATGTGCGTCGTCGCTTTCATCAACTGGAAGTTCGACAAAAACTTCGGCGCCGAGCTCCGCGACAGCCTGAAAAGCCGCGACGTCGGCCCGCTGGGCGAAGCCAAGCTGCGCGACTTGATTGGGAAATGATGTCCGATGATCTGAACCGATCGCCCGATCTGTTGCCGCTGGATTACCGGGATCCGCGGCTGCTGGCGCCACGTGACAGCTCATGGATCAAGCGACTCGTTTGGGCAATTGTGGTCCTTGTCCCACTGACGTTGCTGACCAGGTTCTTCCTGCCAAGCACAGGCCGCGCCCGGCCCGCGGCGAAAATAGTCATGTGTGCATCAAACCTGCGCCAGATCGGGCAGGCGCTCGCGCTCTACGCGGCGGACCACCAAGGAGTTTATCCAGCAAAACTGCCCCACCTCCTTGAACTCGACATCACGCCGGAAATCTTCGTCTGCCCCAACAGCGATGAAGATCGCGCGCCGACGGGGCCGACGTTGCAACAGACGATCGCCTCGGTAGAGTCCAGCCCGAAGCACATGTCTTACGTTTACGTCGCATCCAACAAGCCCACAACATCGCTGCACGCGGCGGCGGTGCTCGTATACGAACCGTCGTCGAATCATCCGGTGGACCGCACCGGGTACGAGGCCGGGTGGAACACCGTCGATGGCGCAAACGTCCTCTTCGCCGACGGACACGTGGCATTCGTTCCGACCAAGGTGCTGAAGCAGATGATCAAGGAACTCAACGCCGGGCAGAATCCGCCGCCGGTGACGAGCGGGTATTGAGGGATCATTCACGCGTCGCGGGCAGAGTAGCGGCAAGCGCTTTCGAAAGTCGGCCTCACGCGTCAGCATCGGCTGCGATGCGCTCTTCCCGCGCGCCAGCATGATGTGCGTGCACCCCTGCGCCGCGCGCAGTTGCACGGTCAGATGCGTTTCAAACTCGCCGGCGAATTCCATGGTCTCCTGCACTATACCGTGTCACCGAGCGCTCCTCGGGAGGGCGAACCTCCCGGCGAGCCGGATGTTGGGCTCGTTTTAAGAAATGCTTCACGCCAAGTGCGCCAAGACGCCAAGGAAAAGCAATTCAATTTGTTTTCTTGGCGTTCTTGGCGTCTTGGCGCACTTGGCGTTTGGTCTGCGCTTCGGCAGGAGGTTCGCCCTCCCAGAAAAGTAAGTCGCTCTGCTGGTTTAAGCTTCGCCTGTGCTCGGGATCGCGGGGATGTTCAAGGTATTGAGCATTTCCACAAACGCATCCGGCGGGCGGAAGTTCAGCGACTTGCCACTGAGCTCGTACGGCAGGTTGAGAAATCTCCCATCGTGATACCAGTATAGGTTGGCCGTGATCGAGCCGGGGCCTTCCTCTTCCATCCCCGTGGCGGCGATCACGAGTTTTTCAATGGCCATCACCACGCCCATGTCGCGGATCGCATAGACCAGCAGCGCGTGACGGTGCGGCACAGCCACGAGCGCCCCGCGCGGGCCGAGCCAGTCGGGGTGCTCTTGCAGCCACAGCGCGTGCGTGGTGACGTAGCTGTCATCCGAAGAGATGACCTTCACCATCACGCCGCCGAAATCGACCTCTTCGATCTGGGGATGGGTGAGCGATCGTGTGTTCTCCAGCGCCTGCGCCCACACCGCGCTCAAGCCGACCGGCCAGCGCTTTTCCTCATCCGCATGCACCGAGCGGATCGTCGTCGGGAGATCGAAGACCAGCGTGGTGAACGTTCCTTCCAGATCCTCGCGACAGACCAGCGTCTCCGGCGGAACTTCGTCATAGCGCGGCATGATCCGCACCGCCAGCCGATCCTTGATCTGCTCGTAGTCCTCGATGTGCGCCAGGATCCGCTTCTCATCCTCCTCGGATGCGGCAAAGGCGTCGAAGTGCCTGGCGATAAACTCCGGCCATTCCTTCTCGTCGGTCTGCGCGCAGAGCTGTGAAAGATTCTGCAGCCCCAGCTCATTCGGCTCGCCCTCGCCGCTCACTGTCGCCACGCCATCGTGAATGGAAACCGCCTTGCCCTTGGCGGCGAAGTGCTCTTCGACCAGGCGATAGAACGTGCGCAGGGCGTCGCCATGGACGGACATCATCGACAGATCGCCATAGCGCCGCATGGTGCGGACGACGTTGATCGCGGCAATGGTGAGGAACAGCACCACCAGCACCAGCGCCACGCCGATGAGACCGCCGATCGTCCAGAGGAAGTAGCGCATCGTCGTGTAGAATCCTCTGCTGCCGTGCCCGACATTGTACTGACAACCCTCAACGCCCGTTACGCCCATGCGTCCTTCGGGCTGCGCTACCTCATGGCGAACCTCCCGGCGGAGCTGCAACGGCGGGCGGCGATGCTGGAGTTCGACATCAGCCAGCGCTCGGTCGATGTCGCCGAAGCCATCCTCCAGCACGAGCCCCGGATTGTGGGAGTCGGCGTTTACATCTGGAACGCGGAAGAGTCGGCGAAGCTCGTAGCGGATCTGAAAAGGATTCGGCCCGAGTTGATCGTCGTGCTCGGCGGACCGGAGGTCAGCTACGAAACCGAGCAGCAGCGAATCGTCGCGGATGCGGATTATGTGATCACGGGTGAGGCGGATGTCGCCTTCGGAGAATTGTGCGCGGCGCTCATGGGTGGGAAGCAACCGCTGATGAAGATCATCGCCGCGGCGCTTCCGGAGTTCGAACCCAAAGCCCGGGGATTGCAATCCCCAGGACCCCTCGCCCTTCCGTACGATCGTTACACCGACCACGACCTCACCCATCGCGTCGTCTACGTCGAAGCCTCGCGCGGCTGTCCGTTCAAATGCGAATTCTGTCTCTCCTCACTCGATGTCCCCGTCCGCAACGTCCCGCTCGATTCGTTCCTGTCATCCATGCAATCCCTCCTCGATCGCGGGTTACGTCAGTTCAAGTTCGTGGATCGCACGTTCAACCTCAACCTCCACATCGGCCGATCGATCCTGGAATTTTTTCTCGAGCGTTACACGCCCGGGCTGTTCCTGCATTTCGAGATGATCCCCGACCGCCTGCCCGATGCACTGCGTCAGCCGATCGCGCGGTTCCCGGCCGGGGCGCTCCAGTTCGAAGTGGGCGTTCAGACCTTCAATGAAGAGGTTTCCGCGCGGATCAGCCGGCGGCAGGACAATGACAAGCTGGCGGACAACCTGCGCTTCCTGCGCGAGCAGACCGGCGTGCATGTGCATGCGGACTTGATCGTCGGCCTGCCGGGCGAGGGGATCGAGAGCTTCGCGGCCGGTTTCGATCGGCTCGTTTCGCTTGCGCCGCAGGAGATTCAGGTCGGCATGCTCAAACGTTTGCGCGGCACGCCGATCGTGCGGCACGACGCCGAATTCGCCATGATCTACAGCCCGCACGCGCCCTACGAAATCCTGCAAACCCGCGACATCGACTTTGCCGCGATGCAGAAAATGCGCCGCTTCGCCCGTTACTGGGACCTTATCGCCAACAGCGGGAACTTCATCGAATCCACACCGTTGATCTGGTCCGGCCAAAACGGAAACGAATCGCCCTTCGCGCGGTTCATGCAGTTGAGCGACTGGCTCTACACCACCGCCGGGCGAAAGCACGGCATCGCGCTGCGCGAGCTGCTGGAATTGATGTTCACCCACCTCAGCGAACATCGCCGCCTCGATCCGGCAACCGTTGCCCGGGCGCTCTGGCGTGATTATCAGCGTGGCGGACGCAGCGATCTGCCCCAGTGCCTCCGCCCTTACGTCGAGCCCGCCGACACGCGCGTCGTCCGCAGCGCCTCCAAACTCCCCCGCCGTCAGCAGCGGCGTGTGACTGAATCATGAAAAGACAAACGGCCCGGGGGGACCCGAGCCGTTCGTCGTTGATCTATTCAGTTTTCTTCAATCGGCTGCCCGGTGGCAATTACCACTTGGTGGCAATTACCACTTGAAGCCGATACCGACGCCGTAGAAGTAAGCGCCTTCGCTGAGCCCTTCATTGAGGTTCCACTCGTAAGCAATGAAACCGTCGATGAACGTGGTGGCGTTCACGAAGTACTTGATACCGCCTTCGGGGCCGGCGAACCAGTTGTCGTCAACCGAGTCACCGTAGAGGTACCCGATGTTGGCACCGACGTACGGCTGCCAACGGTCCATATCGAAGTGGTAGTCCCCGTACACACCGATATTGCCGTTCCGGAAGGAACCACCGTCCGTCCAGGTGACCGAATTGCGCAGGCCGATCTGGATTTCCTTGGTCAGGAAATAGCCGGGCTGGCTGGTGATGCTGGCGTCAAACGTGTCGAACGCACCACCGGTGCCGGCAGTACCCTGTCCGGACAATTCCAAGGTCCAGTTGCCAGCTTCGAACTGAGCCTGCGAGAGAGCCGGGAGAGCCAGAAGCGCAAGAACCGGCACGACGAGATACAGCTTCCGCAACATGTTTACCTCCTTCGTTGGAAAGCGAAACCCCGCCGAGGGCGCTGCGTTAGGAGCGCACGTGCTTGCGGGTCGGGCGAATTGCCCCGGGCCGTTGCGGTGGTGGCCCGCGCGAATGGGATGGGGAAGTTTTTTATTCTCCACCGAGAGGTCCCTTCGCGAACTATGACATCAGAACGACTGACATCAGGACGCGTAGGAGGTTGGCCTTTTTTCAGCTTCACTGACTTGGCCTCGCTCCGCGCGTGCAACATAGGATCGGACAGTCTAGACGAGAACCGTGAATTTCGGCAAAGTTTGAGCTCGCTAACGACGGGGGGGAATATAGGGGATGCGCGTCTTATCGGACGTTGCCGCGTAAATCGTTGGTGGACATGCTGTTAAGGCCATCCGCCAACCGCCTCAAACCCCTCTCCCCACACCCGCTTCAACGTGGCGCACAGCATTGATAAACAGCTTCTGACCCGCGCCGGGCAAACTGCCTTCTTCTGCTTTCTTGCGAGTCCAAGCAGGATGCTGCATCGCCCAGACGAATCGCTCGGGGTGCGGCATCACGCCCAGCACCAACCCGCTGCTGTCGCAAACGCCCGCGATGTCATCGATGCTCCCGTTGGGATTGTCCGGAAAATGCCCCGCCGCCGGTGAACCATCTGACTTCGTATAGACCAGCACGACGCGATCTTCATCCCACAGCGCTTGCCGAACCGACTCATTCGCCGGCACGAATTTCCCTTCGCCGTGCGCGATCGGCAGCTCCAGCCGATCGATCCCTTCCGTCCAGATGCACTTCTTGCTGCGCGCCTGCAGATGAATCCAGCGATCGGTGAATCGCCCGGAGTCGTTGTTCGTCAATGTGCAGTTTTGCCCTGATTTTCCCGCGATTTCGCCCCCAAGGGGGGGCATTCGCCCTGGCAGAAGGTCGGTCTTGACCAGGACCTGAAACCCGTTGCACACGCCGATCACCGGCTTGCCGTCATCAATGAACTGCCTCACCAGCTCATGCAGATGATGCGTGATCTGATTGGCAAAGATCCGCCCCGCCGCGATGTCGTCCCCGTAACTAAAGCCGCCGGGGATCGCCAGGATCTGGTAATCGCTCAGCATCCCCGGATTTTCCAGCAGGCGATTAAGGTGCACGCGCTCGGACGAGGCGCCAGCAACGTCGAACGCATACGCGGTCTCCCCATCACAGTTCGAACCCGCCGTCCGCAGCACTAAAGTCTTTGGCTTCATACCCGTCTCCCAAGCCGCTTGCGGCCTTAGCGCTCCCCACCCGTTAAAATGGGTAAAGAAACTTTCGCGCGTGTCCCGATACCTATTGTGTCGCAAGTTATCCAGTTTAACACCGCGACGCGAAATTGGCAGCATGGACGCTTCCGCAGATTACCAAATGACCCAACCCGCGGGAAGTGCGGCAAAGGTCACACACAACACCGGAGCACGATGTCCATGAGCACTCAGACCACCACCAAGATCGCTTCCACCCTCTCCCAATCCTATCTCGATGCCCTGCTCACCGGCGACCGCGCCAACACCCGACGCGTCATCGAAGCCGCTCTCGCAAACAATCATAGCGCCTTCGATCTCCTCAATGGCCTGATCTGGCCGACCATGGAACTCCTCCAGGCTCTCTACCGCGACGATCGCATCAGCATCACTAACCTGAACCTGGCCACGCGACTCAACCGCACCATCACCGATCAGCTCTGCTCACAGCTCGAGCGCTGCCAGGCCAACGGCAAGAAAGTCCTGATCTTCTGCGGGGACGATGAGCCCGAGGAACTCGGCGGACAGATCTGCTCGGACCTGTTCGAATGCAACGGCTGGACCGTCAAATTCGCCGGCGGCGGAGTGCCGGAAGACGAGGTGCTCTCGCTCATCGGCAACGAGCGGCCCGACCTGCTCATCATGTTCGGCACCCTGCCCAGCGGCGTCCCCGCGGTGCGCAAACTCATCGATTACCTCCGCGAGGTCAATTCCTGCCCCGCCATGCAGATCATGTGCTGCGGCGGAATTTACAAGCGAGCCGAAGGCCTGGCCGAGGAAATCGGCGCCGACCTCTACGCCCCCGACGCCGCCGAGGCCGTCAACATCGCCAACGCAAACCCCGACCGCAAAGCCACGGTCGATCAACAAACCGTCGGCCGCACCCGCCGCATCCGCAAGGCCCAGGCACGCAAGTCGCCGACGCAGGTCAACCGCGAGATCGATGTGACCTCCGGAACCCAAAGCGAAGACTTCGCGCAGTAACAGCGCAAAAAGCGCACAACCATTTAGCCGCGTCGCTTGCGACGCGCGAACGATGCCGGATCGGTGGAACCGATCCGGCTTCTTTTGCGCCACGAAGTTCAGAGATTATCCGGACCTCGTGAACTCACGGGTTTCCAATTGACTGTTAGGTTTCCCAAGGGTTACAAGCGCAATCGATCTCATCGGTCGCTTGCGTAACGCGACTTGAGAGAAAAACGCATCGCAAGTGGATGGAGTCTTCCCATGCGACGGAACGCCCTTCAATTGAGCGGCCTGGTGATCGGCCTGATCACCTTCGTGATCGTTTCCATGTCCGCCACCGCCGGCAAAGCCGCCGACGAAGAACATCTCCACCACCGCCCCCGCCCCGCTCCCGCCGCGCTTTCCATGCTGTTGGCCGCCGCGCCCACGCCGCCCGACGAATCCCCCGCCGCCGAGCTGCTCCACGAATTCACCATCGCCCCATCGCCGCTGGCGATGACGTCACCCCGCGCAACCAAGCCGCGCACCATGCTGATGGAAGTCACCGCCTACTGCCCCTGCAAAAAATGCTGCGGCAAAAACGCCAAAGGCATCACCGCCAGCGGCCGAAGAGTCACCCACAACCAAGGCCTCTTCGTCGCCGCCGACGCCGACATCTTCCCCTTCCACACAACGCTAAAAATCCCCGGCTACGCCAACGGCACATCCGTCCCCGTCCTGGACCGAGGCGGCGCCATCAAAGGCAACCACCTCGACGTCTTCTTCCCCACCCACCAACAAGCCAAAGAATGGGGCCGACGGATGATCGAAGTCACGATCGTTCCGTGACCGCCCACACCCGTTTCATTCGCCAAGACAAAAACCTTCCTCCCTCTCCCCGGTACTCTGGGGAGAGCGGCCGTTTGCGTGCAGACTTTTCAAGCGCCAGCAGTTGATGTGCGCACAATGCCCCTCTCCCTAACCCTCTCCCCAGCGTACCGGTGAGAGGGAATGTCACGCAGTCCGCGGCACGTGCGAGCTCCCTCCGCCTAGAATCGCCCGATGGCCGACTTCAGCGATTCCATGCACGCCCTCTTCCGCTTGGGCGAACGTCTCGGATCTGACCTACGAACAGCTCAACGAAAAGCTTTCCCAGCACGACGTCACGCCCGAGAAGCTCGACGTCTTTCTTATGGAGCTCGACGCGCGACAAATCCGAGTAATCGATGAGTCGGACGCGCCCGATTAATGCAGGCGGCGCCAGCCGGAGGGCAAGAAAGGGTTCCCCTTTCTCGCCCCCCGACCGCTCCGCACTCGGGGCAGCGGTCGGGCGTAGCGCGAAGGTCGTAGCCGCACACAGCACACAGGCCTAGGCGGACCTTCCGCCGAGCGCGGACCTGCATCATCAAATAGAGCAGGGGCGCTATCAAGAAAACCACAGTCAACTGCCAATGCGGGACCCTTATCGTCCATGTCGGCATGAGGCTGGCTTCGTAATATCCCCTGCGTTGCTCATCCTCGCTGGCATATTGCCCATCTCTACGGAGCGGAACCGTGGTCTGCGATATCCAGACCGAACAGCCAAGCCGCGTTGACTCAACATAACCGGGCATCATGATGAGCGTGGGGATCAGATCGCGCCGATTGTAGCTAGGTTTGGCGTCGTAAAGCGGGACCTGGCAACCGCGGGGCCAGCCGCTCGCCCAATCAATATCCAAGCCGGAGGAGTGGGAGGTAACGACGACCACGCTCTCACCAAACGTTATGCAGAGCTGTTCGAACCTGCGTACTGTGCGCGTCCACAGAACGGCAGTCGCCAAGCAAAGCGCCGACGATCCCAACACCAACGCGTTTCGGACTAGCCGCCGTCTCATGCTCAAGCCAGAGTACCTTTCCGCTAACGCGGTTGCTTCATCCGCCTGCGGCCGATCCGACATGGATACACGCCTCGCGGGCGAGTCGCCCGTGCCACGTTGAATTCAATCCGCGTTCATCTGCGTCCATCCGCGGTTCCACTTTCCTCTTTCCCTTTTCCGCGTCCTCGGCGGAGTCGATATCGATCGTATTAAATACAACAAGTCCGCGGGGGTTCAGACTCACGGCGGCGCGGGTTTGAGGTTGTTAACCAACCTAGCCGAAAAGAGTAGATGTTTCGGGTATGTTTCGTATGCATTCGCACACAATCGGCGGCCTTTTTGCGGCGGATTTCGCAGTAAAATGACAGGAAAAACCGCGTTTCTGATGCGGGGCGAGGGGTGGCGAAGAGAGAGCTTGAGAAGCGGATACTAACTTATATCACGATAGCCGCGAGGATGCCTCCTCGCGCGGAGGTTTTGTCGGGGTTAGGGGATTGTTTTGTCGCACCGCGACTCGGCGTCGCGTGGCCGTAAGTCCTTATTTTTGGCCGGGAACTTGCTTTGGCGTGGCCCAAGTGTTGGCCGGGCCGGGGGTAAAAACGACCTCGCCCGCCGCAGGCCGGCGACGCCGGCGGGGGTGGGGAATAGCAGAATACCTCGCTGGAGAGGACGCGGCTAATGCGGGCGGGCGACGCCTGGCGACCTTATCGTCGCGGGTCGATGCATTGAGGACGTGAAGCGTGACGACGTGAAACAGGAGGAAGAACGTCCTCTTCATGGTTCACGTCTTCACGATTCACGCTTGGCCGCTCACTCCTTCACCCGCTTCCACAACTCATCCTCCACCTTGTGGAACTTCCCAAAGCTCGTATCCAACTGATCGACCAGCTTCTGAATCTGCTTCGGATCAGCCTGCGGATCTTTCAGGGCATCGCGCAAGGCGGTGGCGGCATCGGACATGTCGTTCGCGCCCTCGGCGAAATCACGGGCGGCGTCGAAGAGGTTCAGGTTCTCCATCTCGCCGGGCCGCGGCTTGTAGAGCAGACGCCAGGGACTGCGGCGGATCTCGGCCGTGGCGAATTTCAAATTGTCGCCGGCTTCTTTCACCGAAATCACCAACTCATCGATGCGCGAGCGGTTGCGCTTCAGGATCGACTGCACGTCGGCGCTGATGCCCTTGGCATGATCCATCGTCACGCCCAGGTCCTTGATCGCCTGTTGCGCGCTGTCCAAACCGGTGTTCGCTTTCGCCAGCGCGGTGTCCATCTTCTCCATGATCGGCGGGAGCTTTTCCTTGATGGTGCCGGTGGAGTCTTTGAGGTTGGCGATGGTGGTTCGCAGATCGACCTTGCTGTCGCCGAAGATGTCGCGGAGATGGGTGAGCGTCTCGGTCAATCGGCCGGTCGCCATGTTGTAGCGCTCGACGATCGATTTGATCTGCGTCCGCAGATCGCCGGTGATCGCGACGGCGTTGTCGGCGGTGGTGTTGATCTTCGGCAGCGTCGTGATTCGCACATCGTGCACGAGCGATTGAATTTCGGGAGCGAGAGTGCTGACCGAATTCATGATCTGCGCGTACGCTCCAGGCTGGCCGACCAGCACCGCGTCGTCCGACAGGGGCTTGCCGGTGCCGAGCGTATCGAGGTTCAGGTTCGCCGCGCCGGTGACCGTGTTCTGAACCGCCAGCCGCGCGCCTTCGCGCAGCACCAGCCGCTTGGGAATGTGGAACGTCAGGACGATCCGCGCGTCGCTCTTCTCCGCTGCCGACTCGATGTTGATCGAGCGCACGATCCCCACCTTCAGCCCGCCGACGCGCACATCATCCCCGACGCGCAGCCCGCTCACGTCATCGGTCAGCGTGAACGTGGCGGTGCGGATCTGGTACGGCTCGATGATCCGCCCGATCCCCTTGATGCCCACGATCACCGAGATGATCAGCACGATGCTGATGACGATGAAGAGCCCGGCTTTGAGAGCGTTGCGTTCCTGTTTCGGCATCGTTCCCTTTTGGATTTTGGATTGCGGATTTGGGATTGAAATTCAAATCCAAAATCCGCAATCCAAAATCCAAAATCCTCTAAACCTCTCCCCCGAGCAAATCTACCTCATATTGTCCCGCGCGGCGCCGATCCGTGAGCGGCCCGACGGTCAGGCCGTGAACGAACTGTCGCACCAAGGGGTCGGTGCTGTTGCGCATCTCGTCCGGCGAGCCGGAGACGATGAACTTCCCGCGATCCAGCAACACCATGCGGTCGGCGATTCGGAAGGCCGAGTCCATCTCGTGCGTCACCACCACCGTCGTGACGCCCAACTTGCGATTGAGGTCGATGATGAGCTGATCGATCTCCGCGCTGGTGACGGGATCGAGCCCGGCGGAGGGCTCATCGTAGAACAGGATCTTCGGATCCAGCGCCAGCGCCCGCGCGAGCCCGGCTCGTTTTTTCATCCCGCCGGACAACTCCGACGGCATCTTGTCCGCGTGCTCGCGCAGGCCGACCAGCTCCAGCTTGATTTTGACGACGATCTCGACGGTTTCGTCCGGCAGATCGCTGTGTTCCCGCAGCGGGAGCGCGACGTTCTCCGCCACGGTCATCGAATTGAACAGCGCGCCACTTTGAAAAAGCACGCCGATGGATTTGCGATAACTCGCCAGCTCCTCATCGGTCATCTTCGAGAGCTCTTCGCCCAGCGCGACGATCTCGCCGCCATCCGGCATGACGTTGCCGATCATCAGGCGGAGCAGCGTGGACTTCCCCGAGCCCGATCCGCCGAGGATCACGAGCGTTTCGCCGTTGAAGACGTCGAGGCGAATCGCGTCGAGCACTGTTCGGGTGCCGAAGCGCTTGGTAACGCCCTGAACCTGGATCGCTGTGTCTGCCATGTTCTCGTAGGGTCCGCCGTGCGGACCATTCGTCAATTGAAAGAGGTCCGCACGGCGACCCTACATCCTCACCAGCCGAGATAGTAAAAGACTGCGGTGAACATCAGATCGACGGTGATCAACGCCACGATCGTGAGCACGACCGTCCGCGTCGTGGCGTTGCCGACGCCCTGCGCGCCGCCGGTCACATTCAAGCCCAGGTAGCACGCCATCCCGCTGATGAGCGAGCCGAAGACGCCGGCTTTGATCAAACCAGTGACGAAATCCTGGAGCTTGATGATGTCGAAGGTGTGCTCGGCGTACTGAAGGAATCCGATGCCGAGAAAGAATCGACCGACGAGCATCCCGCCGGTGACGCCGACCAGATCGCCGACAACGGCCAGGCAGATCATCATGACGGTCGTCGCCAGCACGCGTGGGACGACGAGGAATCGGATCGGCGCGATGGCGCTCGCTTCGAGCGCTTCGATTTCTTCGGAGACGACCATCGTCCCCAGTTCGGCGGCAATCGATGCGCCGGCGAACCCGGTCAAGACGATCGCGGCGACGAGCGGCCCGAGCTCCCGGAACATGGCGATGCCGATGATGTCCGCCACTTGCGCCAGCGCGCCGTATTCCTTCAGGATCGGCGCCATCTGCAGCGCAAGGATCGCGCCGATGCAGAAGACGACCAGCGACACGATCGGAATGCTCTGCACGCCCACGCGCACCATTTGGGCCCAGAGATTGCTCCAGGCCATGCGCCGGCCGCGGGCGACGTAGAGGGCTTCGTGAACCGAGAAAAACGTGTCGCGCAGGAGATAGCCCAGCCCGCCGAGGAATTCGAGCAGGTTCAGCACGAAGTTCCCTAAAGCGGTGATGGGGCGGACATGAAGGCGCATCGCGAAAGTCAGTCTACCAGACGGCGGACGCAAGCCCTATGTTTGTCACGCCTCTACATCAGCGGTACTGTAATCCCAAGCCTGTCCATCGTCCTATGCTTCGACGTCGCGTCATCATCAGTTTGCTGCTGCTGGTCGTGGGTGTCACCTTGTGCGGCGCGGCGGGGTATCTGCATGAGCGCGTGGAGGACCAGGCACAGCACGCCGGACACCCGGGGCATGATCACGACCACTGCGCGGTGTGTCAGTTGCTCGGTTCGGCGCGGCTTGATCGACTGCCCCAGACGGCCGGGCAGATCGTTCGAGTGGACCTGCCGCCGCGGCCCACGCGCCCGGTGGATCAGGCTCCGCCGGAGGGTGTGACACTTCATCGGCGACTCGAAGCCCGCGGGCCGCCTCGCCTGCCTCACGTGTAATTCCCGTTGATTTAATTCGACGAAAACGCATGCGCGCGGCACTGCGCCCGCGCGCGTTCACACGCGAGGATTCTCATGGACATTGGAAGATTTCCCAGGCCCGCGCGCACCATGCGCGCGGGGTTTACGCTCATTGAACTGCTGATCGTGGTTGGGATTATCGCCGTGCTGATCGGGATGCTGCTCCCGGCGCTCAGCCGGTCGCGCAAGGCATCGCGACGGACGGCGGTGCTGGCGTCGCTGCATCAGATTGGTGCTGCGGTGGCGGCGTATGAGGTGGAGTTCAAGGGGTGGCTTCCGCGCGATCAGCAGCACGATGTGGAAGGCCGCGCGTTTTGCAGCCTGGCTCTACTGGCGCAGCGTTATCGCCTGCCCGCTGAGTTGTTCGTCAACCGCAATACCAATGACACGCCCGCCACGCGGCGAAACCCCGACGGCGCGCCCGTCCTGCTCGAGCTCGACGGCGCCGAGGTCACGCAGACCTCGCCGGCGGCGATCGACGCATCGAACATCGGGCGCGTGGTGTGGCATTGCTCCTACGCGTACGACAGCGATCGCAAGCTATTCGCCCGCAAGACAGCGCCGCGCGCGTACCTCGGCGATCGGGCGGATTACGCGCACGGGCGGTCCTTTTCCGCCAACTGGGGTGGCGAAGGAATGTGCCTGCTCTTCACCGATCAGCACGCGGAGTTCGTCAAATCCAAAGCCGTGCGCGAGCAGGCGGATCCGAACGTGTATCACCACAACCAGTACTACGACGACAAAAGCGCCCACCCCGGCGAAGGCGGGGATGAAACGTTTGGCGATATCGTCGTGACGCCGGACACGCGCGATTCTCACCTGCGCGTCTTCAGCGAGGAAGAGGACGATGCCCTGCTAACGAAGCCGTGAGCACGCGACGGGGGTGCGATTGGCACTTTGAGGCGCTTACTTGGCGAGGGCTTCTTCTTCCGACGCGGAGATGCCGAAGATCGAATCCAGGCGGGCGATTTCTAATAGGCCTTTGACGCGGGGTTGGAGGTTGGTCAGGAAGACCTTCCCGCCGGTCTTGCGCATCTTCTGGAGGGCTTCAACCAAGACGGCGATCGCGCTGCTGTCCATGTAGGGGACTTCGCCCAGGTTCAGGACGAGCTTGCGCGGCTTGGCCTCTTCGAGGAATTTGAGCAAGGCCTGGCGGACCTGGGGGCTGTTGTGCAGGTCGATCTCGCCGCGCAGCGACGCGACCACCGCATCTCCAGCGGCACGCATCGATGGAACGACCGGGTTGGCGCCTCGTGTTTCGGCCATGAGGTGACCTGCGATTCCCTCTCCGTGTGGGCAAGCCGAGTGGCGCGCCCCTACTTTTTACGGGTCAACGTCGTGAGCATCCCATCTGGCTGAGGGGTGAACACGACCTTATCCATCCACTGCTTCAGGCAAATCAGTCCGACGCCGCCGGGCTCTAACGGATCATACGGCTTGGGGGGCAATTTCGAGGGGTCAATTCCCTTGCCCCAGTCTCGGATCGCGATCGTCACCTGATCCTTCCGGTCCGGCGACTGTTCCATCGAAGCCGACACATGAATCGGGCGGTCGAACTTGTTGTCGTACGCGTGGCGAATCACGTTCGCCATCGCCTCGTTCACCACCAGCCCGACCTCCGCCACCGCCTTCTCGTGGAAACCCTGCGACGCAAGGAAGGATTCGATGGTCTTTCGGACCGAGGCAAGGTTAGCCGGGTGGCTCTCCACCTTCAACTCGATCTGACGAGGCGAGGAGGAGGGCGAGGATGTTATCGGACTCTGGGACACGCCAGTTCGCACAGCAGTACGCACGAGAACCTCAACCGCTAAAGACCGCAACGAAAATCTTCAATGTTTTTGCTCCTCGAGCCAGTGTCGCCACTTCTCCACGGCCGGTTTGCGGGCCTCTGAATCATCATAGTAGCGATATCCGAAGTCTTCCCCCGCGCTCAGACGACGCAGGCCTTGGATCGCATACAACCTCACAGCGGCGTCATCGGCATCGAGGTCGCGGACCATCTCGGCCTCGGCTGAGCGGTCATTGGTCTCGGCGGCATGCTTGATGGCCGGGATCTTGACCGACAAGTCCTTGCTGTTAACGGTCTTGGGTCCGGTCGGTTCAGAACATCCCCCGACGATCACTAACGCCGTCGCGAGCATGAACCAGCATCTTGGATTCATCACAGTGAATGCGACGCCGGCGCATAGACTAGGAAATCGACCGGCGGCAGACAGATTCTACAGGGCAATTCTCACGCGCCCAATTCACGCAAATACGCCGTCAGCAACGGCTCGATCGCCTGACGCAAATCGGGATTGGCGTACCCGGCCCAACTGATTCCGCTGGTGACATCCAGCGGCCCATCGAGGGGCTTACCCAATCCATCGGTCAATAACACCCCTGCCTCTTCCGCGACCAGCATCGACGCACAGTCATACGGATGGCAACACAAGCCCTCCGGCTGGTTCTGGATCCGATAAAAGATCGGCCGAAGGTCGGCAATGAAGCGGTCGTGGCCGACGATCAACTCGTAAAACTGCCCGCCGGTGGAGATGTACTGGTCTTCGAAAACCGTGGCGCGCGTGACATCGAGTGCGCCGATGAGATGTTTCACCAGGTGTTCCATCACCTCACCGGCGAGGACCTTGGTTCCGGGGAAGAAATCGGCGATGGTCGCAAAGCCATGGTCGATCGTTCGCGCGTTGGAGGAAGAGAGTTTCAACGGCTCTTCCACCCCGCTCGCGCTGCGCAGATCGACGCGCTTCGCCCGGGCTCCTTGTCCCTTGATCGCCCAGAGCACGTCGGCGGATCCCATTTTGCTCGTGGGCAGCTCGGTCATCACCGCGACTTCGATGTCGCGCAGGCGCGTGCTGGCGCCCTTGTTCGGCGCGACGCCGGCGAGCGACCAGGCGGGACGCTTGTCGTACATGATCCCGCGCGTGCCGTCGATCGGATCGATGATCACGCGAATCGCTGCGTCCTCTTCGCGTGATCCCTTGGGAAAAACCTTCACGCCTTCGGCGCCGCTTTCGTTTTCGATCCCCTCGGCGATCAACACCAGCGGCGTACTCTTGGCCCACTCGCGGCAGTGTTCCTCGATGATCGGCTCGACATCCGCATCGATGGCATAAATGGTGTCGGCCTGCGTCGAGCGCGTCACCTCATGTCCGCCGGTGCCGTGCGAGCGGACGATGGTCTGGCGCACATCGCGCTGAAGGGAGATGAGGCGATCGACGATGGATGGGGCGTTGGGTAGGGGCATGCGCGTCAGACCAGGGATGATCCTAACCGCCAGGCGCCCGGACTGGTGCCGGTAAAGAAATCGGGGTTTCGGCCGGTTTGTTTTTCGTAGGTGGCCAGGATGTCGGCGAGGGCGGCGTCGGCGTTCTGGGAGTCATTGGCGAGCACGGCGACCGTGCCGCCGCTGCCGCCACCGGTGATCTTCGCGCCGTACAACCCTTGGCTTTCCCGCTCGCGCACCAGCTTCACCAGCAAGTCGCACTCCTCCGCGCCCAGCATCGCGTCGTTCGTGTAGGACAAGTGCGACGCGTACATCAGATGCCCGGCGCGATCGAGCGCCGCGCCACGCTTGTGCGGATCGGATTCGCGGCCGGCTTCCTCGAGATATTCCACAAAGTTCAACACCCGCCGTGCTTCGAGCACGTGATGGTCGGCCGCGTGCTGCACCGGATAGGTCTCATCCGGCTGAACCGCCGTGGCGGTGTCGATCGTCGTGCCGAAGTCGCGGAGGAAATCGCTTCCCTTCATGAACTCCGGCAAGCGCGGGCGGAAGTGCTGCTTGTAGTCATCGGGGTCGAGATTAGCGAGGTAGCCGTTCATCGGATCGGCAACCAGCTCGCGGTTGACCGTCGCGCCGGCTCGGCGCATCGCCTCGAGGATGATCCTGTGCGCCATGAATGCCGCACATCGCGTCCGCCCATACGCGCCGCCGCTGATCGAATGCTTCACCTTGGAGTTGATGCCGACGACGCGGATTCCATTGGGCAATCTGAGCGGCGGCCGAAGGTCGTGGGGTTGGCAGATCAAGCGCAGCAGCGACCCGGCTTCGCCGGCGCAGGCCGTGGCCTGATCCATGATCCCGCACGGCGCGCCGACGACGCGGTTTTCCACTTGCTGGCACATGTCCGCCATGCGCATCGGATCAATGCGGGCGCGCACGCCGAAATGTTCGACCAGGTTCATCATCGTCGCCACTTCGATCGCGGCCGACGAGCTCACGCCCGCGCCTAGCGGCACCGTGGAATAGAGCGCCAGATTCAGACCCCTATGCCTAAGATCGCGCAGATCGACCAACCCCTGCTCATGCAGAATGAACAGGCACCCCGCGAGATACCCCGCCCACTTTCGACCGGGCTCGTTGAATTCCTTGCGCAGCGCATCGAGTGAAGTGGCGGCCAGCGCATCAAGCGGGATGCGCAGCGTGAAAGGCTTGTGCTCATCGTGCAGGTTGAAGCTGAAGACCTGGATCTCGCGATCGTCCGGGCGCTCGCTCAGTGCCACGGCTGCCGCCCGATCAAGCGGGAGCTCGCACACCATCGACCCGGTGTAGTCCGCGATCCCACCCATCACATCCAATCGCCCCGGCGCGCGGCTGACGCGGACGGGCCGACCGCCGCCGAAATCGGCGGTGAGCTCGCGCCTCACGCGGCCCAGCAGCAGCGGAACGGGATCAAAATCCGGGAGCGACATCGGGCACGCTGGGCGTGGAAGTGGGTGGTGGTAGTGGTGGTGGCGGCGGCGCCAACGTCGGCGCCGGGGCAGTCGGAATGCTCGTCGCAGTGGTGCCGGCTGTTGGTTGAGGAGGCGTTGTCGTCATCGAAGGAGCAGCGGCGGCCGGCGCGGGCGCGGCGGGCCGGGTCGTTGTCGAGCGCGTCGCCGGGCCGGTGTTTCGCTCGCGCGGGGCGTTCTCGCCCTTGATGACGATCTGATCGAAAAAGCGCGTCGCCCCTGTGTCGAACGTCGCGGCCAGCACATACGTCCGATCGTCCCGAATCGCGGGGTACTCGAGCTGGAAGAAATAGGTTCGGCTCGTCCGGTTCCAACGCGCCTGCTGATCCGCGAGCGTCTGCAATGAGCCGACCCACGGATTGACCACGCGTTCCCCGCGCGGATCGGCGTCGCCCTTGCGATAGGTGTACAGCTCGAAGATGGCCGTCCCGCTGGCCTTGGTCGGATCGCTGAACTGATCCTGAAATTCCAGCAACGCCTCCACGCCGTCGGGCTTGTCGTCGCCGGTCCAGTCCTTGACCTGCGTAAAAATCGGATGGATCCGCATGGAAGCCGGCCCGAAGAGCGCCGCATCCCCTGGCGAGCGCGGCGCGGGCGAATGGGAAGCGCAGCCGAGCGCCATCAGCATTCCCATCACCAGACAAAGCATCGCTGCGCAGCGCACGGTAGACACGGTCGGGGAAATGTACTTGTATAATCGCAGTGCGACAAGGAGAGGCTAGCTTTGGCGAACGCGCTGTGGCGGCGGGAACTGGAATCGTACGACGGGCGGCTCATGCGCTGCGCCCCGGGGACGCACGAGGCGGCGGCGGCGTTCGTCACGCGGCACGTGCCGAGGGACGCGCGCGTACTCGACCTGGCCTCCGGCACCGGCGCGTTTCTCGCTCGCCTGCGCGATCTGGGATATGCCAACCTCAGCGCGGTGGAGTTGAACGTCGAAGGCTTTCGCCTCGACGGCGTGACGCCGCAGCCAGTGGATCTCAACTCCAACTTCGCCGAGGCGTTGCCCGCGCACGGTTTCAACCTGGTCTCCGCGATCGAGATCATCGAGCACCTCGATTCGCCGCGGCCGTTTCTTCGCAACATCCGCGGCGTCCTCGCGGACGGCGGATATCTCCTGCTCACCACGCCCAACGTCGCCCATTGGCTCGGCCGGCTGCGCTTTCTTCTCAGCGGCGAGCTGCGGCAATTCCAACGCCGCGACTACGACTACCAGCGCCACATCACCCCCATCACCGATGTGCAGATGCGCATCCTTTTCGAGGAAGTCGGCTTAGAACTCGTCGAATTCGACACGGCCGGTACGTTCTTTGGAACCGTCAAGAAAGCGATAGTCTCTCCGCTGGCCGCCCTGTCGCGCGTGATGCTGGGCAAACTGGCAAGCGGGGGGGACGTGTCGGTTTATCTCGTTCGTAAGGTTCCTTCCACCTCCCAATCCGCCGGCCGAGACTCCTTTTATTTCCGACAGACCGGCGCATGAAACCCCTACCCCGTCTCCGGGTACTTTATCTCTGGCCACTTTAGCGGGAGGCCCAATATGTTTGAGTTGCTCGAATCGCGTCGCCTTTTGGCGGCGAGCCTGGTGGATGGTGTCCTGACGGTCACCGGCACCCGAAAAGATGATCTCATTCGCATCGTCCAGAAGCCGACGACGCTCCTCGTCACCGTCAACGGACGCCTCGACGCCTTCAAGCCGACGCACGTGCGCTCGGTCATCGTCAACGGCAACCGCGGCGACGATCGCATCCTGCTCTCCATCGGCAGCACCATCTACCTCGGCGATGCGGTCACCACGCCACAGCTCGACCTGAAGAAGAAGCTCCTCGTCGATGGCGGAGGCGGGAATGATTCGATCGACTCCGCCGGCGGCGCACACGCCACGCTCCTCGGCGGCGACGGAAACGACTTCCTCCAAGCCTCCTCCTATCAACGCGACAACTGGCTCCGCGGCGGCGCGGGCGATGACACGATGCGCGGCGGAGCGGGCTCCGAAGACATGCTCGGCGGCGACGGCAACGACACCGTCCTGCTCTACGGCTTCGACAACAAGGTCACCCTCGACGACATCGCCAACGACGGCTATCACGGCGTCGTCTTCGACCGCGCCATCATGAGCTCGACCTATGGCGTCAATGATGTCACCGTCAATCCCGCTGACTTCGGTAACGAAGGCGACAACATCCACTCGGATATCGAAACCGTCATCGGCGGCGATGGCAACGACTCGATCACCGGCAGCAGCTCAAACAACGTTCTCATCGGCGGTGGCGGAAACGACACGCTCATCGGCGGCGGGGGCAACGACACGCTCTCCGGCGGCGGCGGGAAAGATCTGCTCAACGGCGGCGCGGGCGACGACGTCTTCCGCGGCGGAAAAGGATCCGACACCGCCGACTACTCCGACCGCTCCGACGACGTGCTCGTCTTCCTCAACGACCAGCCCGATGACGGACACGGCGCCGAGAAAGACAACGTCCTGAGCGATGTCGAAAATGCGATCGGCGGATCGGGAAACGACTCGCTGATCGGCAACCTGAAAGGCAACGCGCTGGTCGGCAACGGCGGAAACGATCACATCTCCGGCAACACGGGAACTGATGTGCTCATCGGCGGCGACGGTGATGACTTCATCACGCCCGGGACGCCGGCGGACACCGCGCCCTGTACCGTGATCGGCGGCAAGGGCGAAGACACCGTCTCCGGCCCCAGCGCAAGCGCCGACGTCCGCGGCGATGTCGAGATCGCCTACTTCTCCGGAACGCTCAATCACGAGACCGGCGCGATCGGCGGGGAGACCACCGGGTGGGTGCTCACCCCCTTCGCCGGCGGGCAAAGCGTCACGATCCTCGTTGAATTCGCCGCCGACCTGCTTTCCGAGGCTCAACGCCTCGACGGCAAATCCGCAGCGATCAGCGGCCGGCTGGAAACCCGAAACTTCATCGAGCGCGGGCCGACGCGCGTGCTCGTGGCAACGCACATTGCTCAGCCTATCGAGTGATTCGGCGTGGTAGAATCACGCCCGCCATTTCACCCAGGGCGTTCGCGAAGGAGAATGACATGAAAGCGATGGGGAATCTCGCCTGCGCGCGAGCCGCGCGGGCCGCGTGCGTCACGATCGTCGAAAAACTCGAGCAACGCCGGCTCCTCGCCGCCGATGGCGTATGGACCATCACCGGCACCGACGCCGGCGAATCCATCACCATCGACCTGCGCGCTTCCGACAACCGCCTGCGCGCCATCGTCAACGGCCAGGTCATCTCCACGCGCCTGCTCCGCGGGCTCAAGCTGCTCGAAGTGATCTCCAACGGCGGGAACGACACCATCAGGATCGATCTTCACGATACGAACGCAGGACTGGGAATCTGGGTGAACGCCGGCCCCGGGCGCGATCGCATTTACGGCGGCGCGGGCGATGAGAACCTCGGCGGGGGATCGGGGCGGGATGTCATCGACGGCGGACGCGGAAACGACATCGTCCGCGGCGGAACCGATCGCGACGACGTCGCCGGCGGCGATGGAAACGACTACGTCCAGGGCAACGCCGGCAACGATACGCTCGCCGGCGGATGGGGCGACGACCGCATCACCGGCGGGACCGGTGTCGATCAAATCCGCGGCGGCGACGGCAACGACCGCATCGCCGGCGGAAAGGACGCCGATACAATCAAGGGCGGCGCGGGCGACGACATGCTCGAAGCCGGCGGCGGCGTCGGTAACACCGTCTACCGACAAGCCAGCATCGATCACACCGTCACCGGAACATCCGACCTCCTCATGGATGACGACAACGCCGACGATCAATCCCTCACGCGCGTGCAGAGCGACGCGGAGCTGAAGCAATGGCTCATCGACCGGGCGGTGGCGCAGTGGGAAGCGTCGTTCGGGCAGGAAACGTCGTCCCTCTACTGGGCCTACGGGGGCGGGACGGTGCTGCTGCGCGGAACATGGGCTTCGCTCGACTCGGCCGTGACCACCTTCTCCGCGCAAACCTCCAATGCCGATGCCTCTCAAACCAACACCCAGGAAGCCGGCGTTGATGAAGCGGATATCGTCGAAACTGACGGCAGATTCCTCTACATCCTCCGCAATGATGAGCTGATCATCGCCGACGCCGACCCGGCGGCGAATCTCAAGATCGTCTCGCGCACCAAGTTCGATTCGACGCCCACGGGAATCTATCTCGACGGCGACCGCGTGACCGTCATCTCCACGACTGGCGGGTTTGTGTACTACATGGGCGGTGCGGGCCGGCCGGTGAGCATGATCGCCATTGACACTTCCCAGACGATCATCGCCCCGCCGGAAAGCAAGCCCCCGCAGGTCCAGGTGACGGTGCTCGACGTGTCCGACCGCGCCCATCCCACCACGGTGAGCAAGACCAAGCTGGACGGAAACCTGAGCGATTCGCGCGTGATCGACGGGCGGCTGTACCTGGTCATGCAGAATTACCTCAGCTCCCCCACGCCCAAGATCAACAAGGTCGGCGACCAGGAGTTTTACGAATCCGAGGCATCGTATCGCGCGAGCCTGGAAGCGGGCGGCATCGATGGGATGATCCCCAAATATACGACCGACGCTGCCGGCGCATCCGACGGCAGCTTGATCAATGTGCCGGACGTCTACCTCCATGGCGTCGATCGACTCGACACCACGACCGTCACGCTGATGGACTTGCGCGACGCGGCGCCGGCGCCGATCTCCACCACCGCTGTCGTTGGCGCCAACGGGCAGGTCTACGCATCGCAGGACAATCTCTACCTCGCGGGATATGGCGTTGGCTGGAGTATTTCCGGCAACGACACGGAGTTATTCAAGTTTGGCCTTGGGATGCAGCAGGTTTCGCTGGAAGCCTCCGGCACGGTGGAAGGAACGATTCCGAGTCGATTCGCCATGGACGAGGAAGGCGAATTCTTCCGCGTCGTCACCAGCAACTGGGAGATCGGAAAGCAGAGCAGCAGCGTAAGCGTGCTCGATCAGGTCGGCGACGATCTGAACGTCATCGGGCAGGTCAAGGACCTCGGCATCGACGAGACGATCATGTCCGCCCGCTTCATCGGCGACCGCGGATACCTCACCACCTTCCGCCAGGTCGATCCCCTCTTCACCATCGACCTGAGCGAGCCCACCGCACCGAAACTCACCGGCGAGCTTGTCATTCCCGGCTTCTCCAACTATCTCCAGCCGATCGGCGAGGATTACCTCATCGGCCTCGGCCAGGCCGCGGATGAAACCGGGCGGGCGACGAACCTCCAGTTGTCGCTCTTCAACGTCGCCGACCCCGCCAAGCCCACGCGCGTGGGGACGTATGACTTTGACACACGGTGGTCAACGGCCACCTACGATCCGCATGCCTTCGCCTACTTCCCCGAGCAGGGCGTGCTGGCGCTGCCGTTTGGCGACGACGGGGATATGGCGGTTCTGCACGTGGACCTGAAGAAGGGCTTCAGCAACCTGGGCACGATCGATCACGGCAGCACCTCCTGGGCACAGCGGGCGGTGCGGATCGGTTCGGATTTGTTCTCCATCGGGAGTGATGACGTTCGCGTCTTTGCCTTGGACGATTTGAGCGACCCGCTGGCGGTCGTGCCGCTGAGCGAGTAACCAAGTGGTCCGTGGCCGAGATCCTGAATCCTCCGCGCGACCGCCGGCGTGATCTCATCGCCGTCGGAATACTAATCGTGCTGGCGCTGGCCACGTTCGGGCGGATCATCGGGAACGGGTTTGTCGTCTGGGACGACCCGCAAACGATTTCACGCAATCCCTGGTTCAATCCGCCGACGCTCGATTCCCTCGGCCGCGCGTGGCGCGAGCCGGCGATGGATTTGTGGGTGCCGGTGACGTACACGACGTGGTGGCTGACCGCGCTTTTTTCGCAGCCGCCGGATCCGGCGGCGTATCACGCGCTCAACTTGCTGCTTCACGCCGCCGCCGTCGCCTGCGTCTTCTTCCTGCTGCGACGGCTTGATTTCCCCACCTTCCCCGCCGCCCTCGGCGCGGCCGTCTTCGCCGTCCATCCCATTCAGGTCGAAAGCGTCGCCTGGGCGTCGGGCACCAAGGATGTTCTCAGCGCCCTGCTCTCGATCGCGGCGCTGCTGGCGTTCCTCTCGCCGCGGCGATGGCTCTACTCACTCGGCACGCTCCTGTTCATTCTCGCGCTGCTCGCCAAACCAACGGCCATCGTCGTCCCCGTGCTTGCGGCCATCCTCGCCCGGTTCGTTCTCCGCCGGCCGTGGAAGCTCATCGTTCAATCGGCTGGCCCATGGCTCGTGCCGGCGCTCTTGATCGGCATCATCGCGGCGCGGACACAACCCGCTCATCTCGCGGCGGATCAGCAAGTGAATCTCTTCCTGCGGCCATTGGTCGCCACTGATGCACTGGCTTTCTATCTGGGCAAGCTCCTCTGGCCCTTCCATCTCGCCATCGACTACGGCCGATCGCCGGCCAATGCGTGGGAGCATCGCTGGCTCCTCTGGACCTGGCTGATCCCCTTCGCCGTCGTCGCGATGCTCTGGCGAGCCGCCTCGCGTGCCGCTTGGCTGGCATTCTGGCTGTTCGTGGTCGCGCTCATGCCGGTCCTGGGATGGGTGCGGACCGACTTCCAGTATTACTCCACCGTCGCCGACCACTATCTCTACCTGCCGATGCTGGGCGTCGCGGTGCTGATCGCAAGCGTGATGTGTCAAGGAGAGCCGGCCCGTCCTCGGGCCGGTGGGCGACTCGATGGGCCCGAGGACGGGCCGGCTCCCCCTCGCGCCCCTGCATGGATCTTCAGGGTATACGCGACCGGCATCGTTCTCGCGCTCGCGGTCATCAGCACCATTCAAGTCGGTCATTGGCGTAACACCCAATCCCTCTTCGCCCGCACTCTCGACGTGAACCCGACCAGCGTCGCCGCCTATTCGAACCTCGCCTTTGACGCCGCCGAGCACGATCGGCCTGAGGATGCGATCGAGCTGGCGCAAAAGGCCCTCGCTCTTCGTCCGCGCAACACGCAGGCGTTGACGACGCTCGCCTCGCAATACGCCCGCCTCGGCCAGCTCGATCGCGCCGAAGCCGCCTATCGGCAGGCGATCGATTCAGCCCCCGATGACGCCCGCCCGCTCTCGAATCTCGCCGGCCTGCTCGCCCAGCAGGGGCATATCGAAGCCGCCCTTCCGATGGCCCAGCGTGCCGTCGATCTCGATCCCGATCTCGCGCAGGCCCGGCTGAACTACGGAACGATGCTCGCCAACCTCGGGCAGACCGACGCCGCGATCGAGCAACTTCAGCGCGCCGTCCGCCTCGATCCCGCTGATCCGCAGGCGGTGATGAACCTCGCGATCCTGCTAGATCGCGCCGGCCGGCGCGGCGAGGCGATCGATCACCTCCGGCGTTTCCTCACCCTCCGACGCGCTGATGGTCCCGCGCGCCAGCTCCTGGACGAGCTCTCGCGCGTTCCGCGGTGACCGATAACTCAAGCAGAATTCGCCGCAAACTCGCCTCATCTGCATTGCAGGCGCGCGCGCCGGACGTTATGTTGTCCGCTCGTTGGGCCACACGAATCGGCTTTGATAACCGCCTTGGGACGGGCGCAGAGCTGAGGAATGGGGCATGGATGCATTGGCTCAACGAGGCTCGACGGATCGGGCGAAGCGAAGGATGTACGCGTCTCTGTAGATGCGGGCGGAGCCCGCGGCGGTGTTCGTTGTGATCCGAATCACATCGGCGCCGGCGGGGATGATCTTGCGATCACGCCGTTTCTCCACCCGTCCGCGAGTGTGTTGAGCCTTGGGCTGAGCCGTCTGACCGTTTTGGCGCGCCTTTTCTTTTTTGTCGTGCCCACGGATGCGGTGTAAAGAAGAATCGTCCCGCGAAGGAGTCGCCACGTGATCCTGGATTCGCTGCTGGGCATGTTCAGCATCGACATGGGCATCGATCTGGGCACCTGCAACACGCTGGTGTGCATCAAGGGCGAAGGCATCGTCCTCAACGAACCCACTGTCGTCGCGGTCAAACGGGGAACCAATCGAGTCCTTCAGAACGGCGAAGCCGTCGGCCTGGTCGCCAAGGAGATGATCGGCAAAACGCCGGGCTCCATCACCGCCATTCGTCCTTTGAAAGACGGCGTGATCAGCGACTTTGAAGTGACCGAAGCGATGCTTCGTTACTTCATCCGCCGGGCGCAGGGCCGCAAGCACTTCATTCATCCGCGCGTCGTCATCGCGGTGCCTTCGGGCATCACGGCGGTCGAAAAACGCGCGGTGCTGGATTCAGCCGAACGCGCCGGTGCGCGTCGCGTGTTCCTGGTCGAAGAGCCCATGGCCGCCGCCATCGGCGCGGGACTGCCCGTCACCGAGCCCACCGCCAGCATGATCGTCGATATCGGCGGCGGGACGACCGAAGTCGCGATCATCTCACTGGCCGACGTTTCGGTGTCGAATTCCGTCCGCACGGCGGGCGACGACTTCGACGCTTCGATCGTCGATCACATGAAAAAGACCTACAACATGGGCATCGGCGATCAGATGGCCGAGCGCATCAAGCTGGAGATCGGCTCCGCCGCCCCGTGGAACGAAGACGACCCCAAGATGGAAGTGCGCGGGCGCGATCTCATCAGCGGACTGCCGCGCAAGACCGAGGTCACCGCGGAAGAAATCCGCGAAGCCCTCCAGGAGCCGATCAACAACATTATCGAAGCTGTTACCCACACCCTTGAACAGGCCGAGCCCGAGCTGGCGGCGGACCTGGTCGATAACGGCATCACCATGGCCGGCGGCTCATCGCTGCTCCGCGGCCTGACCACCGTCATCAGCAATGCGACGGGCCTGGACGTCCGTCTGGCGGAAGACCCCCTCACCTGCGTCGCGCGTGGAACAAGTGTCTACCTGGAGAACCTCGAGCTCTGGAAAGACACGATGGAGAGCGACGCGGACGAGATGTAGTCCATTTTGGATTTTGGATTGCGGATTTTGGATTGAACAGCTGTTACTTCCCCGGCAGGAGGGGCGCTCATGGACGAGCGGGAACTAAAGCAACGAACTCGGAAGTTCGCCCTGCGGTGCATGAAGCTCGCTGATAGTCTTCCATACAACAAGCCCTCCGGTCGAGCAATCGCCAATCAGTTAGTTCGCTGTGGCACCTCAGTGGGATCGAACTATCGTGCGGCGTGTCGTAGCCGATCGCGTGCCGAATTCGTTGCAAAGCTCGGAGTGGTGGAGGAAGAGGCGGATGAAAGTGCGTTCTGGATGGATTTGGTAAGCGCCAGCGGGCTCAAGTCGTCTCGATTGATTGACCCCCTTCGCATTGAGGCCGAAGCCCTTACACGAATCATCGTCGCGTCGATCAAGACGGCGCGCCGCGCCAATCCAAAATCCGCAATCCAAAATCCAAAATGAGCTTGCGTTTCAATCAAGTCTTCGTGGGCCTGGTCGCGCTGAGTTTTGTCAGTGCGTTCATTCTCCCCTCGCACCTCACAAATCCCGTTCGTAGCGTCCAAGGCTTGTTCTATCCGGTGGCAAGACCCGCGCGTGCGATCGGCGGCGTGCTGAACGCGCGGATGTCGCATCCGCCCAGGGACGATCGCGCGGTGGCGGATGTCAAAGACGAAAACGCGCAGCTTCGCCAGCTTGTCTCGGGACTAAAAGCCCAGCTCGATGAATTGCAGCGGATCAACGCCGATCGTAACGCGGTCGGCGACATCCGCCGGCTCTGCACGCCGGTGCCGGTCGTGGGCAATGACGCGGGCACGCGCGATTCGCTGGCCATTCGATCGGGGACGATGGAGACGGTAAGGGCGGGGATGCCGGTGCTCTACGCGCGCGGCGTGGTCGGTCGCGTGGAGCGTTCGGGGCTCGCAGGGGCGCAGGTGCAGCTCATCACCGACAAGGATTTTCGCGCCGCCGCACAAATCAGGGCCTATGTGAACTCGCCCGACGGAAAAGTGGCCTACGTTCAGCTCGGAGAAACCCCGCCGCTGCTGCAGGGCATCGGCAAGGGCAGGATGGCCATCCGCAACATGCAGATGAAGGAAACGACGGCAGACATCAAGAACCCGATCCACGTCGGCGCCTTCGTCGTCCTGGACGATGTCGATTGGGACCTTGCCCGCGGGCAGCATCTGGGCACGATCGAAAAAATTCAGCCGATCCCCAACGCGCCGCTGATGGCGGATATCACGGTGCGTCCCGTTCTAAATCTGGAAGCGCTGCGCGAGGTGATGGTGCTCAATAAGACCCCCACCGACTCGGCGCAAACCGCCAGCGGGAGGCAGTAACAATTCGCCATGCGCTGGCCCGCTTATCTCATACTCGTTTACTTCGCCATCGGGACGCAGATCGGCATGGGGGAATTCCTGCGCGTCGGCGGCGCCAAGCCGGACCTCGTGCTGCTCGCCGTCATCTTCATCACCGTCAACGCTCCGCGCGACTCTGCATTACTCGGAGCGTTCCTCATCGGCGTTATGCAGGACCTGGTCACCCTCAGCCCCTTGGGGCTCTACGCTTTCTCCTACGCGCTGGTCGGCATGTTCATCGTCAGCACGCAGGAGCTGGTTTACAAAGCGCACCCCGTCACGCATTTCTCGCTCGCGTTTGTAGGCGGACTGCTCGCCGGCACAATTCTCCTCATCCACGGCTGGATCAAAGGCCCATCAGTCTCCGCCGGCGAGATGTTCAGCAGCGCGCTCTACACCGCCATCCTCGCGCCGATCCTGCTCGGGCTGCTCAACCAGACGCGCAAAGCGTTCGCGTTTCAGCAACGGCGAAGACTGCGGACGATTTGAATTTCTTTTTTTCTTTCCCTCTCCCCTTGTGGGAGAGGGTAGGGTGAGGGGTAAGCGTTCAGACTTCGCACGCGAAATTACGCGTACGAAGTTTGCACCTCTTCCCTTCACCCAGCCCTCTCCCACGAGGGGAGAGGGAGGAAGAGCCGACACGGAGGTCGAGACATGTTCGAACGCCGGTTGAAAGTTTTCCTGGGCATCCTGCTTTGCTTCATCACCGTTCTCCTGCTGCGCGCTGTTCATCTCCAGCTTTTCACCAAGAGCAACTGGCTCCGCGAAGCCGAGGATTTCAACAAGAAGCCGGCCTACGTTGAAACGACGCGCGGGCGGATTCTCGATCACAACAACTTAGAGATCGCCGTCGATGAAGCGTGCATGGACGCCTGCGTCGATTACCGCGCCATCTCGCGCGATGCGAAGTGGATCAACGCCCTGGCCGAAGCTCGTTTGAAAGACCGGATGGGCACGCAGTTCACCAAGGCATCGCGCAAGGAGAAAGAAGAGCTGGCCGCTGATGAAGCGGAATCGATCAATCGCGACATCGACAAGATGTGGGACCTGCTCGCCAGGGAATCGAACCAGACGCGCGAGCAGATCGATGAAATCTGTCACGAGATCGATTTGAAAGTCGCCATGCGCACGCGCTGGGTGCAGTACAAGCGCTACGAGAACGCCGAGAAGGCGCTCGAAGGTTCAGGCCCGAGCCCGTGGTATCGGCGGTGGCTGATCGAAGGGGGCGACGGCGGGCCGAAGGTGGACGACTTCGAGCAGGAATCGGGCGAGCAGGTCGATGTTCATCCGATCATCCGCAACATCTCACAGCAGGTCTTCATGCGCCTGGCCAAGGCGGGCGAGCATTGCCCGGGCTTGGTCCTTCGTCCGGGCACGCATCGCAACTACCCGTATCACAAAGCCGGCGCGCACCTCATCGGCTCGCTCGGCCCGGTCACGAAGCAGGACATCAACGCCGACCCGAACCTCGGCGTGGACGAGCTGCGCAAGTACGACTTCACCGACTTGATCGGCCGAGGCGGAATCGAGCAGCTCGCCGAGCCCACGCTGCGCGGCACACGCGGAAAAGTCCTCCGCCAGATCGGCAAGGACAAGGACGATGAGATGGTCACCCAACCCGCAGCCGGCGGGGATGTGAAAATCACCATCGACATCGAGATGCAGGACGAGATCCAGAAGATGTTCGCGCACATGAAAGTGCCGTCGAATAAAGAGGACGATACGCGCACCTTCGACGTCGCGATGCACGGGGCGGCGGTCGTGATCGAGATCAAGACCGGCGCGGTTCGCGCGCTGGCAAGTTATCCGGATTTCGACGTGAACGAGCTTCAGGAGAAATATGAAGAGCTGGCCGGGCAGATCGAAGACGCGCCGCTGATGAACCGGGCGACGCAATCGCAGCTCGAGCCGGGATCGACGATCAAGCCGGTCGTCGGGCTCGGCGCGATCACGCAGGGGCTGCTCACGCCGACGACCGGCATCGAATGCACCGGGTATCTCGTGCTGAACGGGCACAAGTATCCCAACGGCCGGTGCTGGGTCGCGAGTCGATACGCGAAGGCGCTCGGACCGACGGGGGTGACGCATCATCCGGTGCCGATCCCGCACAAAGGGAGCAACGGCAATCCGGATGGGTTTCTCTGTTTCACCGAAGCGCTGGAGCGAAGCTGCAACGTCTACTTCGAAACCTGCGCGGACAAGCTGGGGCTGGAAGGGTTATCAAGCGCGCTGGAACACATGGGCCTGGGACATGAGACGGGGCTGGGAATTTCCGAGGCCTGTGGGCGCTTGCCGCGCGATCTGATGTCCAAAGGCGGAGCAGCGTATCTGCCGCGCTCGGTGGTCTGGTTCAGCGGCATTGGGCAGGCGGGCGTGGTGGCGACGCCGATCCAGATGGCCAACGTCGCCGCGACGATCGCGCGCGATGGGGTGTGGATGCGTCCACGGCTGATCGAATCGGATGGCGTGACGCTTGCGCCTTCGCCGCTGCGCGATGGGCGAGTACTTCCCGATTCAACCGACCTCGGTTTGAACAAGGAGGCGCTCAAAGCCGCGCGCGAGGGGATGTTCCGCGTGGTCAACAGCAAAGCGGGGACGGGATCAGCCGCGCAGATGCCACACCTGCTGGTCGCCGGGAAGACCGGCACCGCGCAAGCCGCCCCACCGCCGCCGCGACCCGTGGTCGATGCGAGCGGAAAGCGGATCAAGGTTCCGCTGGTTCCCGCGACGGCGGATCATGCGACCAACACCCCCTGGTTCCGCGGCTGGGGACCCGACGGCACACAACTCAATCACGCCTGGTTCATCGGCTTCGCCCCGGCGAACGATCCGCAAGTCGCCGTCGCGGTCATGGTCCAATACGGCGGCAGCGGCGGCGGGCTCGCCGCCAAAACCGCCACGGCCGTGCTGGATCGATGCATCGAGCACGGGTATGTGAAGGTGAGGTAGCGAACAAGTAACGAGTAACGAGTAATGCTTAAGGGAAGAATGATCTGTCCTCCCTTAAGCATTACTCGTTACTCGTTATGATGTGCCACGTGACCGAAACCGTCCCGCAAAAACTCGTCCTCCCGCCGACGCCGCGGCCGATGAATCGGCGGATTACCAAACGATCTTGGGGCGAGAGCAGGGTCCGCTTCTGGTGGGCATCCGCGCTGGTCGTTGTGCTGGTCATGCTCTTCGTCGCCTATACGCAAGGCGCGCGCGAGATGCACCATCGCCGGCTCGTGGAGAACGGCGTCGAGGTCAACGCCATCGCCGTCAAGGTGCAGGGCGTGACCGCTTCGCAGAACCGCAACTTCGCCGTGCAGCGCGATCAGACCATTTCGATCGAGTTCTCCATCCTCCTTCCGCCCGATCAAAAACCCGAAACGCTCACCGGCTACCTCGAGCCGGCTGAAGGATTCGTTCGTGTCAACGACCGCATGAAGCTCCGTGTCGATCCGCGCGATCTTTCCTGGACGGACGTTCTGGAGGTCAAGCCCTGGTGGCAGGTGCTGGCGGTTCCGCTGTTCCTGTTGTTGCCGATCGTGTTGATCCTGATGGGAATCGCCGAGCTGAAGCGGCGGATGGTGCTGGCGGTGTGGCGTGATGGAGCGCGCGGGCATGGCGTGGTGGTGGATGTGCGACACACCGCCGCCGCGCCGCGGTCGCGCATCGTGCATTACACCTTCGCCGACACCCGCGACCGCCGGGTCTTCACCGCGCTCTGGCCGGTGAGCGAAGGCGTGCCGCAGAAGGGGCAGGAGCTGAACCTGATCTATCCCGCTGACCGACCGCAGGATGCGATCATTGCCGAGCTTTACACGCGACCGGGAGATCGACAGCCCGCTTGATCACACTCATGACACGGACGTCATGTCACTAACGAGCCACATCCTCGGCCTGAACCGCCCGCGACGCTCGGGGCTCAGCGGCGCGCTCTGGCAACAGCTCGCCATCGCCACCAACTGGCCGGTTCTTGTTGCCATCCTCGTCCTGACGACGCTGGGCGAGTGCAGCATCTGGGCCGATTCCAAACCCGACGGCCAGAAGCAGCTCGTCTTCATCTTCATCGCCGCCGCCTGCATGATCCTCTTCCAGGGGATCAATTATCAAAAGCTCGGCCGGCTCTCGTGGACGTTCTACATCTTCGCGATGCTGCTGATGCTCTACACTGTTCTGCCAGGCGTGCCGCGCACCGGGCTCGGATCGGTGCCGACGATCAAGGGCGCGCATCCGTGGATTCGCTTCGGCGGATTCGGATTGCAGCCCTCCGAGCTGACCAAGATCGCTTTTGTGATGGTGCTGGCGCGCTACCTGCGCTTTCGCAGCAATTACCGATCGGTCAAAGGATTGCTCGCCCCCTTCGCACTCGCGCTCGCGCCGGTTGCGATCATCCTGAAACAACCCGACCTCGGCACCGCTTTGATTTTCATCCCCGCCCTCTTCGCCATGCTCTTCGTCGCCGGCGCGAAGATGTGGCACTTGCTGGCGGTGCTCGGAATGGGATTGGCGGTGACGCCCATCCTCTGGCTTGCCGGCCCCGCGCCCGAGGGGCCGGGGCTGCCGGTGCTCAAATATCTGCCGGCAATGGTCAAGACCTACCAACGCGAACGCGTGCGATCGATGTTCAATGACGACCCGAAAACCCAGCGCGCGTTCGGATATCAGCAGCACCATGCCGTCGTCGCGTTCGGCTCGGGCGGAGTGACGGGCAAAGGCGCGGGCGATATCCCGGTCGGGCGATATGTCCCCGAAGCGCACAACGACATGGTCTTCGCCTTGATCGGCGAACAGTTCGGCCTGTTCGGCGCAGCGGTCGTCCTGGGCGCATACGCCATCCTCTTCGCCGCCGGGATCGAGATCGCCAGCGGAACGCGCGAGCCGTTTGGAAGACTCGTCGCCGCCGGCGTCGTCTCATTGCTCGCCGGCCAGACGTTTTTGAACCTCATGGTCTGCCTGAAACTCATGCCCGTCACCGGCGTGACGCTGCCGTTCGTCAGCTACGGCGGTTCCAGTCTCGTCGCCAGCTTCATGGCCGCCGGTTTGCTTTTGAATATTGGTCAGAATCGCCCGGTGGTGATGGCGAACGATTCGTTCGAGTTTTAGCTCCAACCTCGCCAGGCGTCGCCCGCCTGCATTAGGCGAGCTTTCGTCGCCGAGGTGTTTTGGTATTCCCCACCCCCAAAAAGTGCGGCGGCCTTCGCCGGGCGAGCTCGCCCTATTTCCGGCCCAGCCACGATTTAGGCCCGTTTTTCGGACGTCTCGGCCAAAATACTGGAGTTATGGCCGATCACTCCATTTAGCCCCGGGCATGCCCGGGGCTATTTGGGCAAGGGCGGCGCGCCTGGGTGATGCGCGGGCCTCCCATTGCGTTGGCGGCCGGCGCATGATTCGCAAGTTCCCGCCGTCGAAAAACCACCCATCATGTGCTAGCGCCTACCGAATGTCAGCGTAACATCGACCTTTGAATCGCAAAAGTGTTTAACTCGCCCAGGTTCACTGCGACACGGCGTCGTGGTTGCATTTACTCCAATCGCAGCTCATTGCTCCAAGATCGTTTTGATCCAGGGCTCGCATCCCACCCAAACGCTCGCGATCACTTCCAGCACGCGTGGCGTATGCAGCATCGGATCGCCGTACGGCAACACGGCACCGATCCCGATCTGGAGGTTTGAGCGCTTTTGCGCCAGCGCTTGATAGGCGGCCGCAAGCCATTGGGGTTGCCTGCGGACGCCCGCCATCGGGCTGCCGGTCGCGGTGCGAAGGTCAAACTCCAGGCGTGCGTCCTGGATCGATCGCGCTTTCTGGGAGGGGAAATGCTGCTGCACCACTTCCATGAATGGATAAGCGCGCGGCTTCTTGACCGGGCGGATTGCCCGTTCAATCTTTCGGGCGACGTCGCCCGCCAGCTTTGCAAACCCTTCTGCTTCCAAGCCAACAAGATTTCTCCGCATCGGGGCGGCCACCGCATTGGGAAGCGTGACGATGACGATCGCCCGCTTCTCTTGAATCCCCAGCGTCAGGTGCGGGCAAGCGGTAAAGCTTCCCTTTCCGCTTGCCGCGCGAAGCGAAAGGAAATCCCAGACGCTGGTCCCATCCTTTCCGGTAATCGCCGGCCGCCCCTGGGCCTGCGGATCGATGCCGAGCCGGCGAAGATCGCGCCGCGCTCGAAGCTTCTCCAGCGCCAGTTGGAGCACGCGCTTTCCCTCGCGATAGGAATAGGGATGTTCCGGCCCGAAGGGAATTCCGTCGAATTCGGTCAACGCCCGCGCGTCAAGGTATTTATCCGCCGTCATCCGCGCCTCCGCAATCTCCATGTATTGGCTCATGCATTGGGCCCAGGTTGATTTGGGTTGATGATGCTGCTGCCGGCGCAACCAGCAATACAGCTCGCGCCAGGTGCGATAGTTGACGCCGTCGATCGGCACGGCCGGCGACTGTGGCGCGAGAACGAGCAGATCGACATCGGTGAACCCGTTTCGCCGCGCCATTCGCCGGTGACGATGCAGTTGATCCGCGGAGATCGGCGCCATCACTTTGCTTTCGATCACCAGCGACCAGTTTCCGTCGCCGTGAATCCACAGGTCGGGCAAGCCGTCGCCCGATTCCTCCTCGGCCCAGGCATCGGGCGCATGCGTCCCGGGGACTTGCTGCTCGACGATCTGGAGTTTGCGCCAATCGAGATTCGTCCGCCCTGTCGCCCAGCGGACAAAGCCGCGCAGCAGGTTGCGATCGCGCAACAGCGCGCATCCCAGCGCGTGAGTCAAACGATTTTCGGGCGACGTGTACTGGTCGAAGATGTTGCGCATGGTCCGCGGCGGGGGATGGTACTGCTCGACATCGCCATACCGCCACCCGTCGCGCGGTATCATGAATGCCTGAACGATGCTTGCGTCACCGCTTCTGCTCGCGCTCGCACTGGTCATGCCCCCGGCGGCGACGCAGCCATCGCCGGGCGTTCAATCGATCTCCTTTCATACAACGGCCGACCTTCCGACGCTGCAAGTCGCGCCGGACTATCAGCCGATCTACGACTTGCTCGCGCGCGGCGTCGATCACGTTTCAGAAGGCTCGCTGCTGACCTCGGCAATCACTGTGGGGCAGCGTCAGTTCAACCTCTCGCCGCCGCAGGTGGCGGCGCTCACGAAAAAGCTCAAGCAGGTCTACGGCAAGATCGCCGCTGACCCGGCTCTTGCGGGCGTGCGGTCGGCCGTTGGCGAGGCCATGTCGCAGGAGGTGCATCGCCCGGGCCAGTACTTTCTCTACCGCCCCGCCGTCGTTGATGCAGACACGCCCGCGATCGTCTTCCTCCACGGCTTCGGCGGAAACTTTCAGTTCTATACCTGGCTTCTGAAGGAACATTTTCCCGATCACGTGATCATCGCCCCAAGCCATGGAATTGCGTGGACGCGGTCGGCTCAAGCACGAACTTTTCTCGACGAATCGCTGAACGACGCACAGACGCACCTCGGCGTGAAGCTGAACAAGCCTTCGTGGCTGATCGCCCTATCCGCCGGCGGGCCTGCGGGGTTCGCGTTTTACAACGACACGCCCACCCGCTTCGCCGGGCTGATTGCCTTGGCGACGTGCCCCGATCCGAAGCAGGTGCCCGAACTGCGGCACGATTTGAAAGTCCTGATGCTCAACGGCACTGCCGACGACCGCTACTCGATCGCCCGCGTTCGCGAGATCGTCCGCCCGATCGCCAATCGCTCGACGGGGTGGGAGTGCCGGGAGATGGAAAGCGATCACTTCTTTCTGCTGACCAAGTCGGGGGCGATGTTTGATCTGGTCCACGACTTCATGAATCGTCACTGGTAGTAGTCAACGACCGGGCCGGAGGACCGGCCAGCTCTCCTCTCGGTCAGGGGAGCCGGCCCGTCCTCGGGCCGGTCGGTATCCGAAGATCATTCAGCCACCCAAAAAGCCCTGCGCCTTCAGCCACGCGGCGCATTGGGTCGTCCATTGGGCGCATTCGTCCTGACCCATGCCGAAGCCGTGGCCGCCTTTTTCGTAGACTTGGAGTTCGGAGGGGACCTTTGCGGCTTGCAGGGCGGCGTAGAACTTTTCGGTGTTGGCGAGGGGAACGGCTCTGTCGTCTTTGGCGTGGAAGATGAAGGTAGGCGGGGTCTTTTCGCTGACGTGAAGCTCATTCGAATAGAGCTCGAGCATCGCCGGGTCGGGGTTGGGGCCGAGGAGGTTTTTTCTGGAGCCTTTGTGGGCGAGGGGGTCTTTGAGGGAGATGACGGGGTAGCCGAGGATGGCGAAGTCGGGGCGGGCACTCTGGCGGTCGATTGCATCAGGTGCATCCGGATTGTCGGGGTCGAGGTGGGTGATGACGGTGGAGGCGAGATGTCCGCCGGCGGAGAAGCCCATGATGCCGATCTTGTTGGGGTCCAGGTTCCAGTCCTTGGATTTGCTACGGACGTGGCGGATGGCGCGCTGGGCATCAATCAGCGGGAAGGGTCTTTCTTTGCCGGTGATGTCCGGTTTGGGCAGGCGGTATTCGAGGATGATGGCGGTGACGCCGATGGAGTTGAGCCACCGGGCGACTTCGAAGCCTTCCTTGTCGATGGCTTCGCCGGCGTAGCCTCCGCCGCAGCAGATGATGATGGCGGTTCGCGCCGCTTTCTCCGCCGGTGGCGGGATGGGGATGAGCATGGCGTGGCGGACATCAACGAGGAGGCGGTTGGGGCGCTGGGGCGTGCCGCGCTCGCGGATGGTGTCGGAGCCTTGCGTGGTTTCGACTTTCATGTCGGGCCACAGTGGGATGGGTTTGGGTTCTTCGGCGGCGGTTGCGAGAGCGGTGAGGGTCGTCAGGAGAATGGCGATTGTTGTGATGGCCAGTGTCGGTGGCGACTTCTTCACGAATGAGATTTTACGGTGTTTTGGCGTAGTCCGCTTCACGGCGCAGGTTGGGAGCTGGGATCGGCGACATATCCAAATCCGAAGCTGACGCCCCAGGGTTGCTTGGGGAGGTAGGCGTGACGGAGCTGGATCCCGCGCGGTTGCGGGAGATCCGATCGGCCGAGGGCGACGTAGCCGGCGTGCTGGTCGGCGCTGTAGCCGCGGGTGCGATGCCAGTCTTCCAACTGCGTGGTGTCGGTAATCTTCCATTGCTTAGCGAGCGCGGCGGCGCGGGTGTAGCACTGCTCGATGGTCTCGGCGGGGAATTCCAGACTGACGACGCGAAGCTGTCCGCCTTCCCGGCGGAGCTGCGCTTTCTCAAAGGTGACGTCGCCCTCTTCGCCGCCGGGGAAGATCAGGTGCACGGTGAGCGGGCCTTCGAGGAACCAGATATCGTCGGCGACGCTGGCTGGCCAGCCGACGCGGTTGATCTCGTGACCGTCGGCCAGGTTCCATATCAGTCGCTTCGGCCCCGAGGCCGGGGCGGGGGAATCGAGGACGAAATCGCAGCCCTTGGGCGCCAGCAGCGAGAGGAGCAGGAACATGCTGCCGAGCACAGTGAGAATGGCGACGACGTACCGGGGCATGTTCGGATTATCGGCATGCTGGGATCACTGAATGATCAGGAGGGTGGAGATATCCACGCGCGGGAGGGTCAGCTCGATGAATTCCGTGTCGTCCTTGACGCCTTTGGTGAAGGGGACCACGTCGTGCGTCGCATCGGCGTCGGCGGTGAGGGCTTTAATGGTGGTTGATGCTTTGGCGCGATAGCGGATGCGGAGATGGAGGTTTGTCGCGGGTGTCACCTTGTCTTCGAATGACGAGAGCCGCTCAACGTTTAGGTTCAGGACGTGAACGATCATCGTGTCGCCTTTTTGCCGGACGATGGTGCGGATCGTCGCGGGGCCATCGATGAGCGACACCGGGGTGACGTCAAGGGCTTTCACTTCGGTGAGCCAGTCGGGATTCGATGCGGGGATCTTCGCGCTGCCCCTGGGGACGAGAACATCGCCCGGTATGTCTGTGATCACCGCTTTCCACGACGTCCTTGAAAGGAGCCGATGAACGTCGAGGCGATCGACGACGCGGAAGGGAATGTTTGCGGCCGCGAGCTGCTGGGCGAGGATCAGCATGGGGCATTGGTTTGAGATGACGTAGCCGTCCGGATCAAACACCAGCGCAACGTCGGCAATCGGGGAGGTGTCGTGAATCCACTGCGCATTGGCGCGGAGAAAGTCGGCCTGCGGGCGGACGGCGGCGATCATCTTCGGCCGCTCTTTTTCGGGCCAGGTGGGCCAGGACATGTAGGATGCATCGTGGGCCGCCGCTTCGGCCATGGCGAGACGCATCAGGTTGGGCGGGGTGTGGTAGTCGCCGTCGGCGAGAACGCAGGCGACGATCGGCTTGTCGTGCGAAATGGCGTGGAGGATGTCGTAGACGTAGCCGTACTCGCGCACGCTGCCGTCGGGAAGCACACGCGGTTGGGTGGCCATGTCTTCGACGACGATCAGATCTTCGACACGGCTGAGTTGATCGATGTTGTAGCCGTAAGTGCGGCATTGCGAATAGAGCACTTCGGGCGAGTTGAGACTGTTGTTGCAGGTGATCAGCGCATTGGGGTTGATCTGCCGCGCGCGGGCTTGCATGTCGCGCAGAAAATCGGCGGCGATGGTGCAGCGGAAGCGCCAGAAATCTTCCGGGCGATCGAGGGCGATCTTGCGCATCGCGTCGGTCGCAGCGCCTTCGAGCTTCAGGAAGATCGCGAACTTCTCCATGCAATGCGGGCAGAAGCAACCTTGGGGATGAACCGTGGGATTGTCGAAGAAGATGCCGTCGCAGCCGGCTTCGAGCTGGAGGCGGATGATTTCGGCTTCGTAGTTTCGCCAACCGGGATGGTTCATGCAGGCCGGGCGGTAGTCGCCGCCGTACCAGGAGGGGAGGGGCTTGCCGGTCTTGTCATGCTGGAGCCACTCGGCCGGGGGCGTTTTGCATTTTTCGCGGAGATCGGGCGGCCAGTTGGCGGCGAAGGTGTCGAGCTTCACAATCGAGGTGGCGCAGACGTAGCCGATGACGAGACGAATGCCTTTGGACCTGGCGTCGCGCACGTAGGCGGCGAAATCATTTTGGGATCTGGCGATTTGCGCGTGCGGCGGGAGACCGGTGTAGCCGAGTGAGCCGACGCCGGTGGCGTAGATGATGTTGCACCCGCTGGCAGCAGCGGCGTCGGCTTGATCGCCGAGCTCGCCGAGGTGATCGAAGGCGTGGGCGGCGATGCCGGTGGCCAGGGGATTGTCGCGGGGATCGGCGGCGAAGGTGAGGGCTGGCAGAAGCGCGAGGAGGACCGTCAGGCAGATGGGGTTCGGCATTTCCATCATTTTACGAGCGGCCCGAGGTAATACACCCACAGGGCCGCGGCTTCGCGGGCCATGAAAATCGGAAGTTTCGTCAGCGTCCGATCGCAATGCGCAGGGACGGTGGAGATGTCGAAGCCGTCGCGCTGGAAGGCGATCTTGGCTCGGGCGGTGTGATAGAAGTGCGTGACGAGCAGCGCGCGGTGCAGGCCGCGGGCGCGAAGGAGCGCGATCGCGTTCTGCGCGGTGGCGGCGGTGTTGAGGCCTTGTTCATCGAGGACGATGGCCGAATCGGGGACGTTGTTTTGCAGCGCGAGGGTTCGCATGGCCTGGACTTCGGAGACCGCGCCGTCGCCGGGGCCGCCGGAGAAAATGAGCGTGGGGGCGTAACCTTCGTGATAGAGCCGGCAGGCGGTTTGGACGCGATCGGCAAGGGCTTGGGACGGTCGGCCGTCGGCATGAGTGCGGGCGCCGGGGACGATGATCGCATCGGCGCGGCGGCGGTAGTCAGTGTTGCCGAAGGCGAGCATTTGGAGGAGGGGAGCGGTGAGCGCGCAGATGCATATCGTGAGCATGATCAGGGCGGTCTGCGTCCAGCGCCGGCCGATCCGGCCCGGCGGACCTGCGGTCGGCAAATCGCTCTGGGCCGGCGTGGGGACGTCGCTTGAGTAACGCACGACGGAGAAGAGAATCCATCCCAGCGCGAGCGCGACGAACGCGGAGACGGGGATGGGAATCGTGCTCGTGATCGAGCCGCGCGCCAGGAGCAGGTAGTAGCGGATGACATCACGACATGCGATCGAGGCGAGGAGTGACAGGATCGTCAGCGCGAACAGTTTCGCCCGGCGCGGACGCATCACCCACGCGAGCAGCGTCGCGGCGGCGGCCGATAACCATGCGGCGCGAAGCGGCGGCGGGAGAAATCGCAGATCGATCCACCACAGGCTGGAATCGAATCCCCGCGGGCCGAGCAACTGGATTACGTTGATCACGCAGAGGACCCCGAAGAAGAGCGTCAGGCCGCGGGCGACGGGGAATGTGCGGGAGTGTGTGCGGGGTGCGGGCATCCTTACCTCCAGAGGTCCGGGGAATTTCCTTTTCACTATACCAGTGCGCTTGAGTCGGGCCGCACAGGATAGTCGGTTATCGGCCCTGAAGACGGGCAGTTCCTGTCGCGCCTGACGGGGGCGCGGCGCGCGCGGGGCGATTACGGCGGGGTTTGCATTTCGGAAAAGAAATTGTTGCCTGCTCACAGTTGCCGGTGAGCAATTCCGGCGCATACTCCCGGCACGACCTCGCCGCTTCAGACTTTTTTACAAAACTCAGCAGGAGGGTTTTGATCATGGCTTCGTTCATGCTTGCGAATTTCCGTCGGATGACCAGGGACGAAAACGGCAGCGCGATCACCGAATACGCGGTGGTGCTCGGCCTGATCTTCGTGGCGGCGATCGCGCTGATCATGAACTTCGGGACGCGCGTTCTGGCGCGCTGGAACTCGGTCAATGAGCAGCTCGACGGCACCAAGTCCGTCCGCACGCCGACGCCGATCCGATAAATCAATCGCACCCGCGAACAGCACACGGGGAGTTTTCATCAAGAGGCGCGCTCTCGCATGCCCATGCAGAGCGCGCCTCTTTTTTTTGCTCGACTTCCATGAATTCCCACGCCAGACTCCTCGGACGTTATGAAAATCAATCGACGAACATTCGTGTCGGGGTTGTCGGCGGCGGGACTGGGCCTGGCGATGGGGGAATCCTCCGCCGCGGGCGATGCGCCGGGCGCGCCGACTAGCCAGAAGCAGGAGATCAACGTGGGCGAAAGCAACGATCGCAAGCGCCGTTACGCCATCGTCGGCGTCGGACATCGCAGCGAGATGTACCAGATCGCGCTGGAAGAGACGCACAAGCAGTTCGCTCAACTGGTGGCGATTTGCGACAAGAATCCCGGGCGGCTGGAGCTGGCGCGACAGCAGGCGATCAAGCGCGGCGTCGAAGCGCCGGCGGCGTATGGGCCTGACGACTTCGAGAAAATGATTCGCCAGACCAAGCCCGATACGGTCATCGTCACAACGGTGTGTGCCACGCACCACCAGTACATCGTCGCGGCCATGAAAGCGGGAGTGAACGTCATCACCGAAAAGCCGATGACGACGACGGCGGCCATGTGCCAGGAGATCCTGGACACCAAGTCCAGCTCGGGGAAGAACTGCCGCGTGACGTTCAACTATCGCTACTCTCCGCCGCGTACGCAGGTGAAGGACATTTTGATGTCCGGCGAGATCGGGGATGTGCTGTCGGTCGATTTTCACTGGCTGCTGAATACGTTTCACGGTGCCGATTACTTTCGGCGGTGGCATCGGGAGAAGAAATATTCGGGCGGGTTGATGGTGCACAAGGCGACGCATCATTTTGACCTGGTGAACTGGTGGCTCGGCGCGACGCCGGTTTCCGTGATGGCGACCGGCAAGCGCGAGTACTACACGCCGACGATGGCCAAGCTCTATGGACTGCAGGATGCGCACGAGCGCTGCCTGACGTGTCCGGAGAAGGACAAGTGCGGGTTCTACTTCGACTTGGCGGGCAACGCGCGGCTGAAGGCGCTTTATCTCGACAACGAAAAGCACGACGGCTACCACCGCGACCAGTGCGTCTGGGGAATGAGCGATATCGAAGACACCATGAACGTGCTGGTGAAATACGATAACCAGGTGACGATGACGTATTCACTCAACGCGTTCAACGCGTGGGAAGGTTACGAAATCGCCTTCAACGGCACCAAGGGCCGGCTGGAACACAGCGTGGTCGAGGCGATCTACATGGCGGGCGACGGGACGGTGCAAGGCGGGATCAAAGACGGCGGCGTGAAAACGCGCGTGATCCCCTTGCGCGGGCCGGCGAAGGATCACGAAGTCTGGACCGGCGCCGGCGGGCACGGCGGCGGGGATAAAGTCATGCTCGATGATCTGTTCATGCCCAACCCCCCGGCCGACAAATACCAGCGAGCGGCGGACGAACGCGGCGGCGCGGCGTCGATCCTGATTGGGATCGCGGCGAATCAGTGCTTCGAGACGGGGAAGCCGGTGGAGATTGCGAGCCTGGTCAAGGGTTTGAAGCCGCAAGACTTCGCGCCGATGCCATCCCATTCCGATCCGCAGCCGATGCCGCCGAAGAGGAAGGTGTGAGGTTAAAGGCGAAGAGACCGCGAAGGCGCGGAGGCGCGAAGATGGACGCGAAGGAGGACAGGAAGATGGATTTCTTCGAGTTCAGGGAACGTGCGGGTTCGGGTGTGGACGAGCGCACGGAGAAGCTCGCGCAGAGAGTTATCGGCGCGGCAATCGAGGTTCACAGACATCTCAAGCCGGGTTTGCCTGAGAGTGTTTACAAGCGCGCGCTGTGTCACGAGCTTACGTTGCTGGGGATCGCATTTGAAACTGAGGTTCGGGTCCCGATCTTCTACAAAGGCGTTGAAGTGGGGGAAGGGTTCGTCGATCTAGTAATTGAAAAACAACTTGTGCTTGAACTCAAAGCGGTGGAGGTACTGACCGAAGTCCATCGGGCCCAGGCTATCGGCTACTTGCAGGCGCTCGATCTTCACTTGGCATTGCTCATGAATTTCCACGTCGCACAAATGCGCAACGGAATCAAGCGCGTCATCAACACCTTCAAAGACCTTCGCGCCTAACTTCGCGTCTTTGCGCCTTCGCGGTCTCTTCAATTCTTACGCCGACGTCGCAGAAGCGCGGCCGAAGCACCAATCAGCAGCAGCGTCGCGCCGGCGGGTTCGGGGGCGCTTACGGCGAAGTAGCTGATGTCGTCGCCGGGGGCGTGGCCGGTCAGGATGTGGTCTAAGGTGTCGCGCGTGAAGGAGGCGTCGTTGATGCGGATCCATTGGGACAGGGCGGTGTCGTAACGCCAGAGTTTGAGGATGTCTTCGTCCAGCCTGAGCTCCTGGGCCATGGCGTCGTCGTAGCGGACCTGGAGGTCCATGCCGTCGAAGCCGCCGAGTTCGGAGCCGTCGAAGGACCAGATGCCGATGAAGTGGTGGCCCCAGGGGAGCTTGGGGATGTCGTCGCGGAGCGGGGAGACCAGGGCGATGGAGACGTCGCCGTCCCGCTTGGCGCCCGCGATGCCGAAGCGGACGGAGTTGACCAGGTCGATCATCGTGTCGCTGTCGTCTTCGCCCCAGGTGTAGGTTCCGTCGCCGGCGTGGACGGGGATGGCGGGGAGGAGCAGCTTGCCCTTGCGTCGGGCGAACCAGCCGTTGGTGCCGTTCCAGCGGGAGTTTTCGATGTTGCTGGTGACGTAGGCGAAGCTGGAGAGATCGAGCGTGCGCTGCTTGCGGAATCCGTCGGCGACGACTTGCCCGTTCTGCACGAACGCGCCGGTGAGATCGAAGTTGCCGTAGCCCACGATCGATCCATCGCCGCGCGCCTGTCCACGGACGACCACGCTTCCGCCCGCCCCATCGACTTCGGTCACCTTTCCGGTCTCCTGCGCGTTCCCGATGGTGAAGGTGCCTTTGCCCGCGACGCCGATGCTGATGGCGGCGGTGGGTTTGCGGGTGACGCGCGGCTTGATGATCAGATCGCCGGCGTCGAGATCGTAGGTTCCGTTGCTGCCCGCCTGGGTGGCGAGTGCGATCGCGCCGGTGGTGTTGGTTCCGCCGGTCTGCGTGAGCTTACCGTCGCCGGAAACGCCGATGAGTTGTGGATCGGCGTTGAGCGTGGCGTTCTGGGCGATGCTGAAGGTCGCGTTGCTGCCGGCGTTCTGCGCCAGGTGCAGGCCGTTGGGATCGAGCGTGGGATCGGAGGTTGGGTTGGCGTTGACAACGAGGACGCTGCTCTCGCCGAACTGCGTGTAGGTTCCGCGGCCGGTGTTGCCGACGGTGATGGAATCCCGCGCGACGTTGATGCCGTTGGCCATGATGAAGACGGCTTCGCCTTCATCGCCGATGACTTCATTGATGGCCGAAAGCGTGCCGGAGTTCATCTGGTAGGTGGCGGTGGAGGTTTTCTTCTTGGCGATGACGAGGGTCCCATCGACGTCGTTGTTTCCGCCGTCCTGGCGGAAGAGGGCTGCGCCGGTGTCGCCGACGACCATGGAGGTGGAGCGGAGATTCGTGTTGGCGGGGAGGACGTAAATGTCCGGCTTGCCAAATCCTCCGCCGCTGCCTGCGCCGAGCAGCGAGAACTCGCCGTTCTCGCTGGCAGCGAGGGTCTTGGCGGTCGGGTCATCGGGATTCTTGGTGTCGGTCGATGTCTTGGCGGCGTCGTTTCCAACGCGGACGGCGAGCGTAGGCGCGACCGCAGAGGGCAGACGAACCGGAGCGCCGACCGGTTGGCGCGTCAGGGACATGATCGACGATGGCGCTGGAACGAATGCCGGCGTCGAGGTACTGCTCGTCGCGCTCGCAATGGCACTGTTGCCGCCGCTCGCTTGCGTCTTCGCGGGAAGATCAATTGCCGGCGCAGAAACTCGCGGCGTTCCCAATCCCAACTGATCGAGATCGACTTTGACATTCAGGGGCGGATTGGAGGGTGCGGAGGGAAGATCCGCGCCGCGGTCAACCTCGTCGCTCGGCGTCGCATCCGCTTGCAGGGATGGCGTGAAGGAATCGAGCAGTGGGCGGAGCCACTGGTGCACGTCGATGAGCGGGGAGACGTGCATGTCGGTGATCTTCGCGACGACGGATCCGGCGGTGATGACCGCGGTAATGACCAGCAGCGCGATCGTGATGATCGCCTTGGCTTTTGCATAGACGACCGCGCGGAAGGCGGTGCGGGTGATGGCGAAGACGCGCGCGGTGGCCTGGGCGATGGCGGCGGCGTGGACGCCGCTCGTCGTGTGGGCGAGGTTGCTTCCCGCGAAGAGGCCAGCCCCTGTGGACCCGCCGGCGAAACCGACTGTGGCGGCGGACGCCGTTGCCATCAGCGGGTGGACGGTGGTCGTGCGGATGACGTGCTCAAGAACGACCGCCAGCGCGATGGCACTGATGGCGACGCCGCGCTTGGCGAGCCGCTTGCCCAGCATCGTCTTGCCGCGGTGGACTCGGACACCAAGCGTCGAGGGGTTGCAGGAGAGCTCTTCGGCCATTTCCTCGCGCGAGAGGCCGCCGAAGTAATGCAGCACCAGGGGCATGCGGTACTTGGCGGGGAGCTTGTTCAGCTCCTCCATCATGATGGATTTGAGTTCCTCAGCGCCGGGGTGGTCGGCAGGATTGGGCTCGGCTTTGCCGCCGAAGAATCCGTTGGCGCCCCCATTGTCCCCGAAGCGGCCGGGGTGCCCATTGCCGTTATGACGGGCGGCGTCGGCGAGCTTGTCTTCCCGCTTCTTTCTGCGGGTCTTGGCTTTCTTCACATCCAACGCCAGTCGATGAGCCACCTTTTGCAGCCAGGGGCCTACGTAGGTAATTTCCCGTGATGTCTTGGCCTGAAGCGCGAGCGAGAGAAACACAGCTTGCGTGGCGTCTTCCGCATCGTGCTTGTCCTGCGTAATGCGCAGACAGACCCCATAGACCATGGCCGCATAGCGACGCACGATCTCCTCGTACGGCTCCTCAGAACCGCTTTCTCTGAATTGAACCAGAAGTTCCTTGGCACTCTTCTCGGGGAAGAGCCGTCGGTTAACCAAGGCCTATACCCTCTTCCAATTGGAAAGACGCCGCGCGAACTGCCGCGTTTCACCCACAAAAGTGGGGAACGCCCAAGCGCACTGAACCTCATTAGACCACACGTCCCTACGCCGGCCCAACGAATTGAGATCAAAGGCAATTTTATAACAAGCCTAAGTGATGATCTGGCAAGGAGAAGCAATTAATGCCGGTTAAGTCCGGTGGCAAAATTCGCGCTCGCGCCGGGGGACGGACGGGGTGAAATCGCGCAAATGCTTACGGTTGAAAAAGATCGGGCGAAAAACAAGGAGCAACAACAGGAACAGCGCGATATCGAGGACGCACACGAACGCAGCGCGCCCGGCGGGAAGGTCATTTACAAAGCCGTCCTGCTGGAGGCGGAAGAGGAACTGGGACGATCCACCTCCGCGCTCTTCTGGTCTGGGATCGCGGCCGGGTTGTCGATGGGGTTATCGATGATCACCGAAGGGATGATCCGCGCACGGCTGCCGGAGGCGCATTGGCTCCCGCTGGTCGCGCGCATCGGGTACAGCGTCGGCTTCATCATCGTGATCCTGGGCCGGCAGCAACTGTTCACCGAGAACACCCTTACGCCGATCCTGCCGCTGCTTCAGCGGCGCGATGCCAGGACATTTTGGAATGTGATGCGTCTGTGGGGCGTTGTGCTGCTGGCTAACATGATCGGAGCGGCGGCAGTGGCGCTGGTCGCGGTGAAGACCTCCACGTTCAATGAAGACGCCCGGGCCGCGTTCCTCGCCATCGGGCATCACTCGATGATGCATAGCTTCGGCACAACAGTGCTGCGCGCGATCTTCGCCGGGTGGTTGATCGCCATCATGGTCTGGATGCTTCCCTTCGCCGAGGCGGCGCGGTTCTTTGTCATCCTGCTGATCACGTGGGTGGTGGGGATCTGCGACTTCGCGCACGTCGTCGCGGGAGCGGTGGATGGCTTCGCGCTGGCGTGGGCGGGTGAAAAAACCTGGCTGCAGGTGCTGGGCGGATTCCTCCTCCCAACCCTGATCGGCAACATCATCGGCGGCGTGCTGCTGGTGGCGGGGCTGAATCACGCGCAGTTGGAAGAAGAACACAAAGGCAAATGATGAACGCCGAGACGCCGAGGAGGAAGAGAAAGCAAATGCCTTCTCTTTCTGTTCTCGGCGTCTCGGCGTTCGAATCCGCCTTCAAAAACTAGACCTGCAACATGCCGAACACATCCTAGTTCGCCTCACCCAGGATCGGCAATTGAATCTTGGCGCTTTCATCCAGGCCGGGCGCGGCGCCGATGAATTGCTTGTCGATGCGCTTCACGTCGCGAACCGGGGGATCGGAAACGGGGAGGAGATCGGGCGAATCGAGGCCGTCGTGGCGTTTGAGGACGTTGTAGTACTGATCGCGCTGGGCGGGGGTCCAGCCGGCGTCGCGGATCAGGCGGCAGATCTCGCGGGCGTTGAGCTTGTACGTCGTGCCGGCGGCGCTGACGACGTTCTCCTCCATCATCACGCTGCCCATGTCATTCGCGCCGAAAAACAACGCGAGCTGGCCGACCTTCGGGCCCATCGTCACCCAACTGCTTTGCAGGCTCTTGATGTTGTCGAAGAAGAGGCGGGCGATCGCGAGCGTGCGAAGGTATTCATCGGCGCCGGCCATGCGGACGACTCGGCCTTTTAAAATGTCTTCGTTCGTCGATTCGTCGAAGGGTCCGTAGAGGTCGGGGTCCCATTCTTTCGCATGGCCCAGGGGCGTGTTCTCGCGCTGAAAGGGCCAGTGGATGAAGGCGGTGTAGGAGCCGGGGTTCGGGGTTCGGGTTTCGGGGTTCGGGTAAGATTTCGCGAATGCGCCCGGCCACCGCTGCATCACGCGCGCGACAGTTCCGTCTTCACCCGAAACCCGATCCCCGAACCCCGAAACCCGATGCGCATAGTCCTGCATGTCACGCAGCGCGCTCATGTGCTCGACGCGCTCACGAACAAACTCGATGTGGCCGATCAGCATCGTGCACGAGGTGTTCATCCCTTCTTCGTGCGCGACGCGCATGACGCGGAGCCAGTCGTCGCCGCTGCACTTGCCGATGCCGATCTTTCTGCGGACGCGCGGCGAGAATATTTCGCCCCCGCCGCCGGGAATCGTTGCTAATCCTGCCGCCTTGAATCGGCGGATGATGTCGCGGACGTCCATCTGGAAGAAGCGCTCGAACTCGACGAACTCGGGCGGAGAGAACGCGTGGATGTGGATCGTGGGGAAATTGCTCTTGATATAGCGGAGCAGGTCCTCGTACCACTCGATCGGCAGGCGGTCGTTCATCCCGCCCTGCATGAGGATTTGCGTCCCGCCGATGCTCACCAGCTCGCGGATTTTCTCTCCGATCGTTTCGAAGCTGAGTGTGTAGGCGTCTTGGTCCTCGTGATCGCGGCGGAAGGCGCAGAAGGTGCACTTGGCAGTGCAGACGTTGGTGTAGTTGATGTTGCGGTCGATGACGTAGGTGCGGTAGTCCTGCGGGTGCATGCGCTGGGTGACCGCAAGCGCCCATTGACCCAGGTCGTGGAGCGAACCGTGCTGGTACAACTCCAGCGCTTGCTCGGCGCTAAGGCGCGAGCGGCCCTGGACGACGGCGTCGATATCGAAGGACAGCTTTCCCATCTGTTCCCAAGTTTACGAGCGGCGGGAGCGATCGGGAAGTTTCGACGGATTTGAAAGGCGTCTACACTACATCCAATGCCGCAGCAGCCGCCGCCAGCGCCTCAGCCACAGCATGTCACGCCCGACCAGGCGGTCGAGATCGGTCTGCAGCATCATCGCAACGGCAACTTGCCGGAGGCCGAGGCGATTTATCGCAAGGTTCTGGCGGCGCAGGCGGATCATCCGGCGGCGCTGCACTGGCTGGCGGTGATCGCACGCGAAACCGGGCACGAGGACGATGCCCTCAAGCTCCTCGAGCGTTCCTTCCAGCTCAACCCCCGCGATCCGCTTACCCGGCAGGACCTGGGCGAAACCATGTCGTCTCTCGGACGTTTCGCCGAGGCTGAGCAGCACTACCTCGCGGCGCTGACGATGATGCCGGCATCAGCGCCGATTTTGAACGATCTCTCGGTCGTGTATCACAAGATGCGCCGCTATGGCGATGCGCTGGCGACGGTGGATCGGGCGCTGGCGCTGCAACCCGACCTGCCGCAGGGGCATAGCAACCGCGGCATGGCGCTGACGGACCTCGATCGATTCGATGAGGCGATCGCGGCGTTGGATCACTCGCTGGGCTTGCGTCCGAACCATCGCCCGACGCAGCTCAGCAAGGCGCGTGCTCTTTTTCTCCGCGGCGACCTTGCTCCGGCGTTTGAGCTCTATGAGCTGCGCCTCGGCCACGGCGAGATTCCGTATCCCAAGCTCGACGAACCGATGTGGGACGGACGGACGGATGTCGCGGGGAAAACGATGCTGGTCGTTTCCGAACAAGGCGCAGGCGACACGATCCACTTCGCGCGCTACGCCGCTCTGCTCAAGCGCGAGCGCGGATGTGAGGTCATCCTGATCTGCATCGCGGACGTGAAGCCTCTGCTGATGTCGCTGGGCGGCGGGGTGCAGATTTTGGGCTCCGGCGAAGGCCGGCCGGCGTTTGACTTTCATGTGCCCATCCTCAGCCTGCCGCGCATCTTTGGAACGACGCTGGAAACGATTCCGGGCGAGGTTCCGTATCTCTCCGCTGAACCGGCTCGCGTCGCGAAGTGGCGCGAGCGTTTCGCCGGCGAGAAGCGGCTCAAAGTCGGATTGGCTTGGGCGGGGAGCGCGACGCACAAGAGCGATCGAAACCGCTCGATGCCGCTGGCGACGCTCGCCCCGCTGCTGGCCATGCACGAGATCGCATGGTTCAGCTTGCAGAAAGGTTCTCCCGGCGGGCAACTGGCGCAGGCGGTGGACGCGCCGGTTGATCTCGCGCCGGATCTGCACGAATACGCCGACACCGCCGCGGCAATCGAGGCGCTGGATCGGGTGATCACCGTGGACACGAGCGTGGCGCACGTTGCCGGTGCGCTGGCGCGGCCGGTGTGGACCATGCTGCCATACGAGAGTGAATGGCGCTGGATGCGCCGTCGGGAAGATTCGCCGTGGTATCCGACGATGCGTCTGTTTCGCCAGCCGACGCCGGGCGATTGGGGCGCGGTTATCGCGCGCGTGGGCGAGGAACTGCGAACGCTCGTTTCGCAGACGAGCAACACATGAGCGAGCAGGAGACGGCGACGACGCTTGGCTGGCAGCGGCTGAACGAAGGCCGGCATGGTGACGCGCAGACGCTGTTCGACCGGGTGCTCGCGGATGATGCGAACAACGCCGCCGCTCTGCATGGTGCGGGGTTGCTGGCATACCTCCGTGGACGCCACGCCGATGGGCTGGCGCTTTTGAAGCGCGCCGCCGATGCGGATCCCGCGCGAGCGGATGTGTATCTGCATCTCTCGGCCGTCTACCACGACACCGGGCAGATCGAGTTGGCGATCGGGGCGCTGGAGCGGGCGATTGATCTCGATCCGCGGTGCGCCACGTATCGCGCGGGGCTGGGCGTTCTTCGGCATCTGAGCGGTGATTCGGCGGGTGCGATTGCCGCGTATCGCGGCGCGATCGAACTGGATGGGAAGGATGCGCATACGCTGGTGAACCTGGCGCATCTGCTGATCGAGGCGGATCGTCCTGACGAAGCCGAGCCGATCGCGCGGCGTGCGACCGAAGCGATGCCGCGGCTCGCGCTTGCTTATTACAAGCTCGGCGTTGCGCTGGAGCGCGTCGGCCGAAATGACGAGGCCATCGCGGCGATGGAACGCGCGCTGGAGCTTGACCCCAAGATCGGCGGCGACGTCCATGCGGGCCTGGGGATGACGCTGTTGCGAAGCGGCCAACTGAAGCGCGGGTGGGCGGAATACGAGTGGCGCTTTGCCGCGAAAAACGGTCGCGCCGGCATGCCGAGCCTTTCGAGCCCGCGCTGGGACGGCGGCGCGATGCCACGCGGCACACTGCTAATCCAGGCGGAGCAGGGGCTGGGCGACACGATCCACTTTGCTCGTTTCGCGCCGCTGGCGAGGGAGCGCTTCGGCGGGCGGGTCGTGCTGCGCTGCGAAAGGCGGCTGGTCGATCTGATCAAGACCGTCGAGGGTGAGATCGAGATCGCCTCGAACGATTCGCCGCCGTCCGCGCACGATGTTCATGTTCCTCTCCTGAGCCTGCCGCATGTATTGGGGATCGAAACCGTCGCGGTGCAGCCAGCGTATCTGCGCGCCGATCCCGCCGGCGGGGCGCGGTGGGCCGAGCGGATGCGCGAGCATCCCCGCCCGCGCGTGGGACTGAGCTGGGCGGGGAATCCGGACCACAGCGCGGATCGGCAGCGTTCGATCGATCCGCGGTTGCTTGTGCCGCTGGGGCAGATCGGCGGCATCGCCTGGTTTTCACTCCAGCGCGGCGCACGTGCACTGCCACCGTTCGAGGTCATCGATTGGTCCGCGCAGCTCGACCTCAACGAGACAGCGGCGCTGATGGCACACCTGGACCTGGTGATCTCGGTGGATACGGCGATCGCCCATCTCGCCGGCGCGCTGGGCCGGCCGGTGTGGACGATGCTCAGCTTCGTATCCGACTGGCGCTGGCTGACCGCGCGCGACGACACGCCGTGGTACGCCTCGATGCGCCTCTTTCGCCAACCCGCGCGCGGCGATTGGAACGCCGTGGTCACTCGCATCGCAGAGGAGCTGCGAAGGTTGGGACCGCTGCCATGAAAGTGCGCGAAGCGCTCCAACTCGCTTCCGACCACCTGGCCCATGACCGGTTTGCGGAGGCGGAGACGCTCTATCGGCAGGTGCTGGCGGCGTCGCCGGAGAATGCGACGGCGCTGGCGGGCATGGGAAGGATCGGCCTGCAAAGCGGCCACATCGCTGAGGCGGCGGAAATGCTGGAGAGCGCGGTCGCCATTCATCCGAACGACGCGGACGCCCGCGCCGCGCTGGCCGAGGCGCTGCACCGCACCGGGCGGCGCGAGGAGGCTGAAAGAGTCTTTCGCGACTTGCTTGCGGCGGATGCAACGTGCTTTCCTGCGGTGAGTCGATTTGGAAACGCCCTCGCGGTCGCTGGGGATCTTGCGGGTGCAGAGCCGATGCTGCGCCGCGCGACGGAGCTACAGCCGAATTCCTACACCGAGCATTTTCGCCTTGGATCGCTGCTCTGCTTTGCCGGCAAATCGCCCGAGGCCGTCGCGGCGTTGGAGCGCGCCGCGGCTCTTTGCCCGGACGATGCACCCACCCACATGGCGCTGGGCCAGGCATTCATGTACGCGGGGGATTTTCTCCGCGGTTGCCGCGAGATGGAGTGGCGATGGAAGCTCCCCGGGCCGGCGTATCCGGATCTGCCGTACCCGCGATGGGATGGGAAAGTCGAAGCAGGCAAGACGCTGCTGGTCGTGGGGGAAGAAGGTTACGGCGACGTCATTCAGTTCGCCGGGTTCCTGCCCGATCTCGCGGCGGCGGGCATGAACGTCACGCTCACCGCGCGGCCGGAGCTGGTGGGACTTCTTCAATCCCTCCGCGGCGTGCGCGTCGTCGAAGAGGAAACACCGATCGCTGACGTGGACTTTTGGCTGCCGCTGCTTTCGGTGCCGCTTGCGCGCGGGATCGCGCTGGAGGCGTTGCCGCGCGCGACGTCGTATCTCGCCGCCGATGCAGCGAAGATCGCGATGTGGAAGGATCGGCTGGACGAGGGAGGGTTTCATGTCGGCCTGGCGTGGTCGGGGAATCCAGCGCATCCGCACGACGCCAGCCGGTCGATTCCGCTGCCGATGCTCGCGCCCATCATCGATGTGCCGGGCGTGCGATGGCACTCGCTTCAGATCACGCCCGAGGCGCAGCAGGCGATCAAGACATCCGGCGTGTCGATCCGCGATCACACCGAGCACCTGCACGATTTCTCCGACACGGCGGCGCTGGTGAGCAATCTCGATCTCATCATCAGCATCGACAGCTCGATCGCCCACCTCGCCGGCGCGCTTGGGCGGCCGACGTGGATCCTGCTTTACCATCCGCCGGATGGGCGCTGGATGCTCCGCCGGGCGGACACGCCGTTCTATCCGACGGCGAGATTATTCCGTCAGCCTCGCGCGGGGGAATGGCAAAGCGTGATCGACCAGGTGCGGGACGAGTTGAAGCGAATGGTGACCTGACGATGGAACGGAGCCGGATCGTGACGATCCGGTCGCGCTGCTATCGCGCGGCGCGACCGGACCGACACGGTCCGGCTCCGTCCCATCGTCAATCGACGGTTGCTGGTGATGGCACCCCGTGTCGATCATCGTTAGCCCACGCTTTGCAATTCCCGCTCGACCCTCGGCGCTTCGTGCGGGGTTTTGCCGTCGAGAATGCAGCTGACGTTCATGTCGCCCATGACGTTGATCATCGTGCGGCAGCGATCGAGGAACCAATCCACCGGCAAGAGCAGCGTGATGTATCCGATCGGCAGATGAACGGCGTTGAAGACGAGCGTCATCGTCACCAACCCCGCCTCGGGAATGCCGGCGGCGCCGACGGAGGCGACGACGCTGGTGAGCACGACCATCGCCTGCTGTCCCAGGGAGAGCTCCACCCCGATCAACTGCGCCACGAACAGGGCGGCCATCGCTTCGTAGAGCGCGGTGCCGTCGTTGTTGAAGTTGCTCCCGACCAGTGCCCCCAGGCTGGCGGCGTCTTCGCGCAGGCCGACTTTTTCTCGCAGGTTGGCGTAAGTGACCGGCATGGCCACGACCGAAGAGCCGGTGGAAAATGCGATCGCCAGCGCATCGCGAGTTCCGCGGATCAACTTGAGCGGGGGGACCCAGGACGACATCCAGACGCGGATGAGATAGTACGTCGCCTGCAACAAGAGCGCGACCAGCACTGCGACGATGAACCAGCCCAGCTTCTTGAAGGGGTCGTACCCCTTGGTGCCGACGTAGAACGCGACTTTGCAGAACACCGCGAGCGGCACCAGCACGATGATCCAGTGCAGCACGATGAGGATCAGGTCGAAGGCGATGTTAAGCCCCGCGACGATCTTGTCCTGCCGCGGCGTTTCCAGCCGTCGGCAGGCGAGGCCGAAGGTGACGGCGATGATGATCACGCCGATCACGTTGTTGTCCACCAGCGGCTTGATGAGGCTGGAAGGGATGTTGGAAAGGAGTTGCTTGACGATGTCGCCACCGACGTGTTGTTCCTCGCCAGGGGCGAGTGACCCGTGTCCGCCGGGACGCAGCACGTTGGCCACCAGCAGGCCGATGAGGATCGCGACGAGGGTGTTGAGCGCCAGGAGGAAGAACATTTTTCCCGCGAGGCGGCCTTTCACCTTAGCCGTGATCAGGGCGCGCATGACGGCGATGAGAATGAGCGGCGGCGCGATAGCGCCGAGGAACTGAAGCAGCATCTGTGCCGGGATGTCGAGCCGGCTGGTCCAGCTTTTCGGCAGCAGCTCCCCCGCCGCCACGCCCAGCACCAGGGCGATGAGGATTTGCACGTACAGCGGCGGGAGTTTGCGCTTCGTCATGGGACGTACCTTAACCGCAAGATTGTGTTTGCGCCTTACCAACGAAGCACGTGAATAGAGCTGGCCCGCGTGCGCTACGGATTGGTGGTCGGTTTGGTCGCGGGCTTGGTTGCCGCTTGCGTCGCGGGAACTGGTGCGGGGACTGGAGCGGGTGCAGCCGCAGGCGGCGAAGGCTTTGGTGGAGTCGGCGCTGCTGGAGGCGCGGGTGCCGGCGCAGCGGGGGCAACCGCGGCGGCAGGCGCGGGTGCCGGCGCCGGGGGAGGCGGAGGCGGCGCGGGGGGAGTTCGATCGACGATGCTGATCCATGCCGCGGCCTTCGGTGATGCGGCTTTGTAGGGCGCGGCGACCTGGGCTTCCAGCGCTGCGATCGTTAAACCTTCGGCATGTTGCGGCGGTGTGCCGGGGAGGGTGATGTTGCCGTCCGCGCCGACGCGCGCGACATGGATCTTCTGCATCCCCGCCCCGCCGACGTCGCTCAGCCAGACTCGCAGTTGAAAATTCTTCCCGATCACCTCGACCGGCTCGCGCGGATCGCGTCCGATGACCAATGGCGGAGGAGGCGCGGCCGGCGGAGTTTGCGCCAGGCATATTCCTGCCGACAATCCCATCACGGCCGCCACGACCCATCGAGAGCTCATCATTCTCGGATACTAACGAGGAGGGCGAGCCGTTGTTTCCATTATTTACCGGCCGTCTGCGGTTTCCGCCGCAGCTCCGCCAGCACCGCGTCCACTTCTCTCAATTGCAGCGGCGTCGCCTTGATAAGCAAACGATCGCGATACGCCGTCACCACCATCTCGCCGGTGACCTGCTGCTTGATCAGGTTCTCCAGCGCGGCGGCTGATCCCTTGTCCTGTTCCTGCAGGAGATCGTTCACGATATAGGTCCTCAACTGCACGCGGCTGGAGAGTTCCTCTTCGGTGGAGATGACGACGCTCGCATCGCCGACCGCGAAGGCGAGCTTCGCCGTCCCGCCGCCAGCGTCGCGCAGGAGATGCATCAACACCTGCTCAAAGGTGATGTCCTTGAGGCGCAAGGTGATGGGTGTATTCCGATCGACGCCCACGGCTTCGAAGGCGCGCCAGTTGACCACGATATTGGCACCGGTGACATCACGCAGGAAATCGACCACATCGCTAAAGGGGATGGCGCTGACGTTCACTTCAGGCAGCGTCTTTTGCAGCAAAGCCATCACCTTGGCGTCTTCGGTGGAAGTCGTTCCTACCAGGGCGCTGGGTTGAGATGCGGGCGCATCGGATTGAGATCGCGCCGCCTGGGTCGCGGGGCGCGTTGTTGACGGGCTGCTCGGGGTGTCCCCGCGCACGCGGTCGGTCAATCCCAGGGCCGCGAGAATGAGCAGGCACGACGCGGCGGCGAGGGTCCAGCGCGGGGCGTTGCGGTGAAACTGCGCGATCATGGTGATTCTCCTTCGCATGGGGTGGGCGCGTTCGAGGATGCCGACTGTTCCGGCGAGCACCGGACGCGGGCGCGAAAGTGTTTGCAGGAGCTTGACGAGCGTGTCGCCGTAGTCCCCGCGGTGTTCTTCGCCGGTCAGCGAGAGCACCAGCTCATCCGCCGCCAGTTCGCGATCGCTGCGGAGGCGGGCGAAGGCGAGGTAGACGATCGGATTGAACCAGTGAATCGCCTGCAGGATCGCGACAAGCCAGTTGATCGCGACGTCGTGACGTTTCAGGTGGGCCAGCTCGTGGAGGAGGATCAGGCGCAGCTCGGCGCGGTTGAAGTTTTCCAGCACGGCGGGCGGAAGGAGGAGTCGCGGGCGGAGGAATCCCATGAGCGCGGGAGCGCCGATCAAGGGGGAGGTCAGCACGGTCAATTCGCGGTTGACGCCGAGCTCGACGCGACATTGGTCGAGCAACGCGAGGACTTTTTCATCGCGCACGGGTGTCATGCGACGGACTGCGATCGAGAGCATCACGCTTGCAAAGCCAATGCGCGCGAGCATCCAAGTCGTCCCCAGCGCCCAGATCCCGGCGAGGATCAGCACCCAACGGGGTTCGGCGACCCGCGAAGATGCAAGCGGCGGTGCGAATGTCTGGGTGATCAGGATGAAACCACGGTCAACGATCTGAGGTTGCTCAGGGGCGACGTTAAAAAGACTGAAGGGGCTGGGGGGTGTGGTGAGCAGCAGCAATCGCAGGAGAACGATCCACCACATCGCATGCCGCCAGCGCGCTGATAAGCGCTTCCCCAGCGCGAGTTGCACGATCAACACCGCGCCGGCGAGGACCGCCGCCTGCCAGGAGCTGCGCCAGAGCATCGGCATGAGGGAATGGGCGAAGCGGTCGAGCTGCGTGATGTCGAACAGGTTGAAATTCATCGGCGGGCCTCCCGGTCGAGAATTTTTTTCAACTCGGCGATCTGCTGCGGTGAAAGCTGGGCGTCCTGGATGAAATGAACCAGCGCCGGTGCGACCGCCCCATCAAACACGCGGGCGAGAAAGCTCCGCCCCTCGCGCTGAGCGAGCGCTTCGCGCGTCACCCGGGCGGCGTAGAGATATTTCCCCTCGGTTTCCGTCGCCTCCACAGCCCCCTTCTGCACCAGCCGGGCGAGCAGCGTCTTGATGGTGCGGGGCTTCCACTCCTTCTCTGCTTCGAGATGCCTGACCACATCCCCGCTGGTGAGCGGCCCGTGGTCCCAGACGATCTTCATGACGTCCCATTCGGCGTCGGAGATGGAAGGTGCGGTGTTCTTCATGGTCTGACTACATTTGTCATCGCCAATGTGCTACAATTGTAGTCAGCCGTCAAGAGAAAAATCGTGCGTCAGTCTCAATTGCGCACGCTCGTTGAGATGATTCGCCTGAGTAGGAAGTTTTGGGAAGTTTTGGGAAGCGGACTGGGCCTTAAGAACATCACTTTTCAAAGAACAAAAGCCATCGATATCCTAACATTACCCAAATACGATGTCAAGCGGTAAGATCCTGACATTGCGGCAATCTGAGAGGAGTGATTCATGACTCAGGGGATGACCAGCAAGATCGCTATCGTCGGCGCGGGATCGGTCGGGGCGACCATCGCGTATGCATGCCTGATTCGCGGTGTCGGGAAGCAGATCGCCCTTTACGACCTTAATCGAGCCAAGGTGGATGCGGAGGTCCTGGATCTCAACCACGGGTTGCAGTTCGTTCCCATGGCCGGGGTTGTCGGATCGGATGATGTGGCTGTTTGCGCGGGCGCCGACGTGGTGGTGATCACCGCGGGTGCAAAGCAGAAGCCGGGGCAGACGCGCATGGACCTGCTGGCTGCGAATGCCGCGATCTTTCGGTCGATGGTGCCGCAGCTTCAGAAGGTCGCGCCCAACGCGATTTTTCTCATCGTCAGCAACCCGGTCGATGTGATGACCTACGCGACGCTGAAGATCACCGGCCTGGCGAAGGAGCGCGTGCTGGGGAGCGGCACGGTGCTCGATTCCTCGCGCTTCCGATTCCTGATCGCTGCGCGCTGCGGCGTGGCGGTGCAGAACGTCCATGCCTACATCGTGGGCGAGCACGGCGACAGCGAAATCCCGCTCTGGAGCAGCGCGAGCATCGCCAATATCCCTCTGCACGAATGGGCTGTCCCGCAGCATGGAAAACTTACCGTTCGCGATCGGACTGAAATCTTCCAGAACGTGAAGACGGCGGCGTACCAGATCATCCAGGGCAAGGGGGCGACGAGTTATGCGATTGGTCTTTCGACCGCGAAGATCCTCGAAGCGCTGCTGCATGATGAGAATCGGATTTTGCCGGTGAGTTTGCTGTTGAACGACTATCAGGGAATGACCGACGTGTGCCTGTCGATCCCGTCGATCGTCCACCGCGGCGGAGTGGAGCAGCCGCTGCCGATCAAGATGAACGAGGCGGAGCTGGCGGGGTTGAAGAACAGTGCCGAGCAGATTCGATCGGCGATCACGCAGGCGGGATTCTAAAAAAGCAAAGAGTGATTGAACGCCGAGACGCCGAGGAGGAAGAGAAAAGCAGAACTGGTTTTTCCGTCGTCTCTTCCCTCTCGGCGTCTCGGCGTTCAAATCAATTTTCTGCGCATTATGCGTTTCGCAGGTCTGCCACGGCGGCGGCGGGTTGGGCGGCATAGAGGGAGTCGAGTGTGAACTCGGCGCCGCATTCCGGGCAGCGCGCTTCGTGCAGGCCGGTCAGGCTGTAACCGCAGGTTGGACAAACCACGCCCCGCCCGCTTTGGCCTGAGAGTCGCTCGGCGCGCTCGGCGGAGGTTTCGCGCCAGCGCACGGCGGTGACGGCACACCAGAAGACGGCGGTGCACCATGTGCCGGTGAAAACTCCCAGTTCATCCCACCGTCGCTCGATCACCCATCCCGCCACCACACCAGCGAGCGCCGTCAACGCGAAGCACCCCAGCGTGCCGATGATCCGCCCGCGGGTCCAGCGTACGGAACGACGCCAGATCGCGAGCCAACCTAATTGGACAAACAGGCTCGCGGCCGTGTTCGTTAAAAGCGTGGCTTGCCAGTCTGTCACCCATTGGGTGCGCTCGATAATGATGTAGGCGATCATATCGATGAGCAGCCCCATGGGGATGAAAAGCCCGGCAAGGAGGATGCGCGTGACCGTCGCGGCACTGCGCAAGAGTCTACCACGCGGCCCAATAGCCGAGCCCGCCGCAAAAGATGGCCGCACCGCCGCGCGGTTCCTCACGTAAACTACTCAGGCGTATGGGACGAAGTCTGAGTTGGTATCTCGTGATCGCGGTCCTGCTCGCGGGTTGCGCGCAGTCGCGACCGATCAAGCTGGCGACGCGCGTGGACGAGCCGTTTCCCGTCCGCATCGTCGAGCTGCGCGGCTCGGGCGAGGAGATGGGATCCATGCACGCCCAGCAGTTGGGCACGCCCATCCACTCGCTCTTTGGAACCTACTTCGCGCAGTATTTTTCCAGCAACTTCGAGCGAAATCTGGCACTGGCCGTGGCAAGTGCGTATGGCTCGCATGTCTCGCCCGAGCATCTCGCGGAGATACGCGCCTTGGCCCGCGGCACCGGGTTGCAGGAGCGGGAAGTTCTGCTCGGCCAGTGCTTTCTCGATCTCTCGGCGATGACCGCCTGCTCGACGATCACGCTCCCCGCTTCTGCATCGCCGGATGGAGTGGCGCGCTTCGGGAGGAATCTCGACTTCCCCTCCTTCGACATCGCCGACCGGCAATCGGTCGTGCTCCTCTTCCATCCGCAGGGCCGATACGCGTTCGCGTCGATCGCCTGGCCGGGGATGATCGGCGTGCTCTCGGGGATGAACGAGCACGGGCTGACGGTGGCGAACATGGAAGTGGACCGGGGCCGGCGGCTGCCGAGCGCGATGCCGTATACGCTGCTGTATCGCACGGTGCTGGAGCGCTGTAGGACGGTGGATGAAGCGATCGAGCTATTGAAGAACACGCCGCGACAGACGGCGAACAATCTCATGATCATGGATGAAAGCGGCAACCGGGCCGTTGCCGAGATCACGCCCGACGGCGTCACCGTCCGCCGCGCGCCGGCCGATGCGGCGCTGATCAGCACCAACCACCAGCGCGGCGATGAGGACCTGGACACGCATGGCCAGTGCGAGCGTTTCGATTCGCTGCACGATGTGGCGAAATCCCGCTACGGCAGGATCGATATTTCACGGCTGGAGCAGATGCTCGGTCGCGTCACGCAGGGGGAGATGACGCTTCAGTCGATGGTGTTCGAACCTTCGACGCGGACACTGTATCTCGCAACGGGGTCGAACGCGCCGCGCAAGGGGTATCACCCGCTGGATCTTCGGAAGTATTTCGAACATTAAATGAAACTAGAGCAATCGAGTGGGTCATGCTGAGGTACTCCGAAGCATCTAGCCGAGTCTGCCAGATGCTTCGGAGTACCTCAGCATGACAACGTAGGAACTCACTCCGCCGGTTTCGCCTGCTGCTTCTCATGCGGCTTTCCCTGAAGCTTGAGCTTCAGCCAATCCAGCGGGCGTTCGTCTTTCATGGGCTTGAGCATGTGTCCGAAGACGGTGGCGGCGGTGTCGGTGAGTACGGGCGCGGGTACGGCGGCGACTTTTACGTCCTTCAAAGTCCCGGTCACCCGGAAGGCGTAGAGCAGCGATCCGGTGGCGGTGTTGAGCATCTTCTGCACGCCGCCGGCGATGTCGCCGATGAGCGGGATGCGCATCTGGTTGAATTTTTCCTGCCAGTCCGCCAGCGGCGCGGCCACGACGTCGCCGTTGATCTTTCCATCAAGCAGGTTGACCGTTCCATAGCCTTGAAGCCCGAGCACAGTGGAATTGACCGCGACCCGGGTGAGCTTCAGATCGCCACCGCTGATTTCGAACGTGGCGGCGGCGTCACCGAGCGTCGTTGCCTGCTTCAGGCCCTTGATCTGCTGGGTGACATGGCGAAGGACGGGGAACTGATACAGGCTCCCGCCGAGGATTTCGTACTGCCCGTTCGCCTGCAGGGCTTTGAGATTGGCGTCTGCATCGCTGCCTTGAAGATGGCCGGAGAAGGTGGATTCGACATACGCCCGTCCGCTGGCGGGCTTGGTCGTGGGCGCGTCGCTGAGTTGAGCGGTGAGCTTGGCGAGATCGAGATCGCTAACGGTGAGATCGCCGGCGTAGGTGTCGGGCGCGTCGCCGGGCGTGGTTTTGAACGAGCCGTTGGCGCGGAGCTTTCCGCCGAGCACTTCCGCCTCGACGCCGTGGATCTCAACCCCGGCAGGGGTGAGGGTCGCGTCGCCGCGGATTTTCGAGAGCGTGATCCGACGCGATGTAACCGTGACTGAGCCGGTGTCGCTCGAGAGGATCAGATCGTAATCCTGCCGCGGCTCGCCCGGGGCGGTGCGATCGAATGTGTAATTTCCCGCGATGAGAAACGCGCCGGAGGGGTTGACCTGCTCGATCAGGCGATCGAGCTTCGGTGTGTAACGGGCCGCGGGCGGATTGAAAATCACCGCGGCGGAGATCTCGCGCCAGCGCTCGATCTCGGGCAGGCTGGTCAGCGGCAGGCGCGCTCCGCGCACACGGATCTCATCGTCCCCGTAGCGGCCGCGAAGCTCCTGGAAGATGACCGTTCCGTTCACCAGCCGCACCTCGCCGCCTTCCACCTTCTCAAACCGCCGGGCGAAATCTTTCAGATGGAACGAGAGATTCCGCGGATAAGCGATGAACTCATGCCGGATCGCTTCCCAGGGCTTCTTCCCCTCGAGGTCGATGGGCCCCTCGGCGAAGGCAGTGAAATCGATTCGCCCGGAGGGGCTGAGCTCGTCCATGACATTAGCGGGCTTGGTCGTCGCGGAGGCAGCTGCGGCACTCGGCTCGGCCACGCTGGGCGAAGTAGTGGGTGGGGGCAGTTGGATATGCCCCGCCACGCCCGCCAGGCGAAACGTTCCCGCCGCCGGGTCCAGCTCGAGTGTTCCGCCATCGATGAAGAATTGCCGCCCGGTGCCGGCGATATCGACGGTGTCGAAGCGAATCTGCACGACGCCGTTGGGCGTCTTATGGCAGACGATGCTGGCGCGGGCGTGCTCGAGCAGCTCCCCTTCGTGCGGGATCAGGGCCGATCCGTCCTTCAGTGCCAACGTCACCAGGCACGATCCCTTGTTCGGCTCGCGCAGCGGAATCGTCGCTGTGCCGTTAATCACCATGTCGCCGGTGATGCGGTGGTCGGTGATGAATTTCTGGACCGAAGCGGGCAGGGGCGTGCGCTTGGGCTCGGGCTGGGCCTCGACGTTGACGGTCATACTCTGCAATTCCAGCAGCAGCTCATCGACATCGATGCTCCCCGCCAAGCTCGCATCCGCCATCGGCGCGGCCCGCGACTTGATCTGAAAGTTGTAGCGCGCCGGCGATCGCTGCGAGAGGTTGGCGTCGAGAGAGAGATTCTCCCAAGTCGTCGGCGGCTGATTCGGCACGGCGCCGTAGTACGCGATTCGCCCATCGGAGATGCGCAGCCGATTGAGCCGAAGCATCTCCGACAGTTTTCGCGGAAACGCATCGCGCGTCTCGGCCTTGGACATGTTGTCGAACGCGCCCGGCACCATGTTGAGCACCGGTTTATCGACCCCGATGCTCGAGATCACGATCGGCGCATCGGGCCCCTTGATGGGCAATTCGCCCAGGCTCACGTCGATCTTGTCCAGGCGGATGAGCTCATTGGAATTGCGCACCAACCGCACATTCCACGCCCAAGCGCCGTAGGGCGGGACGTACATCAGCGAGCCGATCTCCAATTTTGCATCGAGCTTGCGCTCGACCAGCTTGCGAAGTTGTGATTCGATCGCGCGTGAGACGAAAAACTCGCCCGCGCCGGCTACGATCAGGAGGATGACAGCCAGGACGATGAGCCGGCGCTTCCAGCGTTGCCAGCGCGTCGGCGGCGCGGGCGCGTAGTCCTCATCGTCAAAGGGCTGTTGTGACGGTTGGGACTGCTGGGGCTTTTGCGCGGTCGCTTCACTCATTGAGAAGACTAGTTTAGCCGCTGCACAGGCGGGCAAGCGACTGGGTAAATGGCGCTCGCGCGACGCCCTTTTCCGTGATGATGCCGCGGATCAGATCGGCCGGCGTCACGTCGAACGCGGGGTTGAATACATCGACCCCTGCCGGCGCCGTTGGTTGGGGGCCAAAATGCGCCACCTCGTCGGCGGCGCGTTGCTCGATCGGAATCTTGTCGCCGCTGGGCGTTTTCAAATCGATCGTGCTGATCGGGGCGGCGACATAGAACGGCACATTGAAATGCTTCGCCGCGATGGCGAGGGAAAATGTCCCGATCTTGTTGGCGGTGTCCCCGTTGGCCGCGATGCGATCGGCGCCGACGATTACCGCATCGACCTTCTTCTGCCCGAGTACGACCGCGGCCATGTTGTCGCAAATGAGCGTCAGCGGCACGCCGTTCTCCTTGAGTTCGTACGCGGTGATGCGACTCCCCTGGAGCAGCGGCCGGGTTTCATCGACGTAGACATGAAATGATTCGCCATGCTCGACGCCGAAGTAGATCGGCGCGAGCGCCGTTCCATATCCGCCGGTCGCCAGTCCGCCGGCGTTGCAGTGCGTCAGGATCTGGATCGGATCTGAAACTTGAGACTTCAAATTCGAGATCTCCTTCAAGCCGTGCTCGCCGATTGCGCGACAGACGCGATGGTCCTCCTCCAGCATCGCCTGGCATTCCTCCAGGATGCGTTCCTTGCTCGTCCCGATGCGTTTGATGCGCTCGATCGCCCAGAACAGGTTTACCGCCGTCGGCCGGCTGGTGGCGAGGTAGTCGCAGACTTGCTGCAGCCGGCCCAGATCGTCGCGCACGCCCAGGTACACGCCGAACGCCGCCGAAATCCCGATCGCCGGCGCCCCGCGCACCACCAGTCGGCGGATGGCATCGTGCATCTGCTTCTCGTCGGTGATATCGACATAAACGGTTTCGCGCGGCAGGCGCGTCTGATCGAGCAGGCGCACTGCGTCACCGGTCCAGGCGATGGGCTTGAGCATGGGATTGATGTTAGCGACTTCCGTTGGGGATCGCGCCGCATTCGGGACAGCGATCGGGCGAGGCGCGTAGGTCATACCCGCATTGCGTGCAGCACCCCGCCGCGCGGCGGCGGGCGAGGCGACGCCGATCCCACCCGATTAACCACCACAACGGTGCGATGCCGAAGAGCAGCACCGGCAGCCAGTACGGCAGGCGGATCACGAGCAGGGAGGTCTTCGTTCCCGTGCTGTCGCTTTGCCAGTAGTTGTGATCCCACCCCGGCTCCCACCCCGGCTGCGCGCGGCCCATCAGAGTGCGCCGACGCAAGACGCCCATGATGCCGCCGTCGCCGAGCCATTGGTAGTCCGCGAGCGTGATCATCGGCGTATGTTCCCGGTGGAAATAATAGAGGAACAAGACGCCGTCGGTGTGTGTGACGCCCCCACTGCGTTCGTGCACGCCGCTGGCGTAGGTTCGGCTGATCCGATCAGCGATGGTGCGGCTGCGCATCCATCCGCCGATGGAGAGGGCCATGAGGAGCAGCGACGCGAGGAGAAGCATCCCTCGCAGCAGCGGGCGGACTCGGCCGACGAGGGTCATGTCTGCTTTTCCGCGGGGGTGCCGCATTCCGGACAGCGCTCCGGCGAGGCGCGCAGATCGTATCCGCAAGCGAGGCACTGCCCGCGCCGCCTTCTGCCGATCGCGCTGACCACACGGCGCCCACGCAGCAGCGGGTAGATCATTGCCAGCACCGCGATTGCCCAGTAGGGCACGATCAGCGCGTCATACGACGCGGATTCGAGCCACGGCACCAGTACGCCGGCTGTGCCGCGACCGTAGGGCAGCATCGTCCCGCCAGCGGGAACCGTAAGGGTCGTCGTCGTTGTCTTGCCCTGCGCAGTCACGGTGAGTCGCACGAACGGCGTGGTCTTGATGCGCGCAAAGGCGAGCGTTTCCCACTGCACATTTCCCGCGCGATGCAGGGCCGCGTAATCGGCGTCGGGCGGGATGCGATAACTGTCCCAGCGCATCGGGCGATCCCGCGCGCTTGTTCCAGTCGCGATCAGATGAATCGCCCCCTGGTACAAGGCGATCGCCCGGATCGAGCCATCGTCGCGCACCATCGAAAACACATCCGCCCGCCAATAGCTCCCCATCCACAGCCCCGCGACGCCCGCGATCGGGACGATCAATAGCAGCAATCGGACGATGGGGATGCGACGTTTCATTTCACCGCTCCGCATTCGGGGCAGCGCTCGGGCGAGGCGCGCAGATCGTACCCGCAGCGCACGCACAATCCCGCTCGATTCCGCCGAGCCCGGCGACGGTGACGGAGGAGCATGAGCGTGGACGGCAGGAGCAGGGGCACGCCGAGGGTCCACATCGGCGCACCAACCGCTCGGCAGGTGAGTTGAACGCGCGAAACAATCCCCGTCGATAGCTTGGCGCTGTCGAGGTTCATCCAGAGGAACCCGTGCTTGATGTTTTCTGTGATGGGGTCGGCGGTCATGGTGATGCGCGAACCCTGCACGGTGATTTGGCCCGCTGCGATGGTGATGGGAATGGTGTTGTGAGCGCTAAAGCTGAACGATCCAAAGGTGCTGGCGTCGCCTTCGAAGCCCGCTTCGGTGCTAACGCCCTGCCGGGCGATGATCAGGCTGCCGCGGTCGGCGACCAGGAAGTCGAAGGTGTTGGTGGATGCTTTGCGATGGAGGAGGGTTGCGCGGCCGCGCTGCTTGAGCGAGGTGACGATGAGCGCGATGCCGATTGCGGCTGCGAGCGTTGCGAGGGTCCAACTAATCTTGCGCCGCATGTCGTGTTCCGGTCGCGCTCCTCGTCATGTCGGCGCGGTTGCTGGTTTGCGCAATGCCAGCGGCGGAAGCGCTTCGCCGCATTCCGGACAGCGCTCATCGCTCGCCCGGATGTCGTAGCCGCAGGTGCGGCATAATCCTTCCTGCTCGCGGAACTGTTCCTCGACGCGGCGATGCCGAGTCAGTGCCCACCAAGCCGGGACCGCGGACAGCATCAGTGCTACGAACCAATGCGGAGCGGCAAACCCCCAACTGAACAGATCGGCGGCTACGTGCGTTTCGTCATTGTCGAGAAGGTCGCCCACCGACCCCTGGCTATACCGCAAGCGCGTCATCCTTGTCGCTGGGGCATATATTCCCACGATCAGACGGTTGTCGCGCGAACAAATCATCAGCCTCGACCCAGAATTCGGGTTTCCGAAGTGCCGTTCGTACCCGCCGGGTTGATGCCCCACCGACCAAAGAATGTAGACGCCCACCAGGCCGAGCAGCGACATCGCCAAGGCGATGTCAGCAAAGAGGTAAAACCCGCGAATCGAACGAGGTAGAGGCAACCGACTCATCGTAACCCCAACCCCTGCGTGTAAAGGAACGCGCTCCTGCCCGGCGCGAGGGCAGTAGCGAGCTCGTGAAAGGATTCACAACCTCCCTTGCAATGCGATAAGTGCGCTTTTAGACTCTCGCGCCGCTTGATGCCCGGCTTGATCCCATCCGCTTTTGACGGCTCGTCTTGCGCCTTCTTGTTGGCACAATTGACCCCCGCCACACCGCTGATCGCGCCGGGGCTGCTCTTTGTGCTTTGTCTTGCCGGAGCGATCGGGCTGATTCTTTTGCTCCCCAGCCGGCGGCGGGAAACACCGATGCGGGCGCTGGGGGGCATCGTGCTGGTTTCCAGCGGGATCATCCTGGCGGTGACGCTGGCCAAGCTGGCCAGCGGGGTGGGGGCGTATTTCTGGATCTTCTCCGCCATCGCTGTCCTCGCCGCCGTTCGCGTCATCACCCATTCCAAGCCGGTCTACTCGGCTTTGTACTTTGTATTAACGGTGATGGCGTCGGCGGGGTTGTTTGTGCTCATGAACGCCGACTTCATGGCCGCCGCGCTCGTGCTTATTTACGCCGGCGCGATTCTCGTGACGTACGTGTTCGTGATCATGCTGGCGGCCGAAGCGTCGCCGGGCGGGACCACGGGCATGCACGAGCAGGTGGCCGAGCATGATGCAGTGAGCCGGGAGCCGATCGTCGCCAGCGCCGTCGGGTTTGCGCTGCTGGGCGTTGTCTTGTTCGTGCTGTTCGATCGTTCGCCCGCGCTTCCCCCGCCCCCCGCCGCCACGCCCGTTACCGCGGGCTTCGTTCCCGTCGGCGGAACGCAAAAACTGGGGAATTACCTGTTCCAGACCCAACTGGTGAATCTCGAATTAGCCGGGTTGATCCTGACGGTGGCGATGGTCGGGGCGATCGTGATCGCGCGCAAGCGCGTGGTGAACCCTGCGGCGGATGCCGAGCGGATGGCCGGACGCGAAGTCCTGGTCGCACCGATGACGCCGATCGACGATAACCCGCACAGTATTCCGGTGGTCGGAACCGAGAACCCAAGGCAAAAGGAGTACCCGGAGACCTGATCCTGGTGGCACGGGCGCCTCGCCCGTGCAGAACTAAAATGTCAGCACGGGCGAGGCGCCCGTGCCACAGATGAACTTATGACGCAGCTTGCCCTGCAACAATATCTCACTGTCGGCGCGATCCTTTTTGTGATCGGCCTGATCGGCTTCATGACCCGGCGGAACCTGATCGTCATGTTTCTGTGCACGGAGCTGATGTTTCAGGGCGTGGCGATCAACCTGATCGCGTTCGGGCGTTACTGGCGCGGCATGGAGGGACAGGCGTTTGTCATCTTCGTCCTGGTGATCGCGGCGGCGGAAGCGTCGCTGGCGCTGGGGTTGGTCGTGTTGCTGTTCCGGCAAAAACAAACGCTCGACGCGGATGCGTGGCGGGAACTCAAGGGCTGATCTTTGATGGAACACCTCTTCGCCATCCAATACGCCTGGCTGATCCCGCTGCTGCCGCTTCTCGGCGCGATCGTTGCGGGATTCTTCGGCGCGCGCTGGCTCAAAGGGAACTCGCATTGGCCGATCTGGATCGGCGTGGGATGCAGCGCGCTGCTGTCGATCTCGCTGCTGATCGGAATGCTGGGGCTGTGGCACCCTGGGCATGAAGGCGCGAGCGCGGAGCCATTGGCATACAACCGCGTGCTCTTTGACTGGATCACCTCCGGCAATCCGGCGAACAAGCCGGGCGATCAGCTCTTCAACGCGGAAGCCGGGTTCTTCTTCGATCCCCTGACGGCCGTGATGCTCTGCGTGGTCACCGGCATCGGCTTCTTCATCACCGTCTTCGCCGCGGGGTACATGAAAGGCGAGAAGGGCTACTTCCGCTTCTTCAGCTACCTGGGGCTGTTCATCTTCATGATGTGTTGCCTGGTGATGGGCAACAACCTGCTGATGCTTTACCTGGGCTGGGAAGGGGTGGGGCTCTGCTCGTATCTGCTGATCGGCTACTACTACGAAAAGCCGTCGGCCCGGGAGGCGGCGAAGAAGGCGTTCCTGGTCAATCGCGTCGGCGACTTTGGCTTTGGGCTGGGAATCATGCTCTGCTTCCTCGCGTTCGGGACGATCACCTATTTCGGTTCCGCGGGGATGAGCGTCCCGACGGGATTGCTGGAACTGGCGCGGCAGCCGAGAAATGAATTTCAACAGCTCGCGCTCCAGTGGATTCCCTTCCTGCTGATGATGGGCGCGTTCGGAAAAAGTGCCCAGTTCCCGCTGCACGTCTGGCTCCCCGACGCGATGGAAGGCCCGACGCCGGTCAGCGCCTTGATCCACGCGGCTACCATGGTCACCGCGGGCGTCTACATGATCGTGCGCTGCGGGACGCTGTTCGTCGGGAACTCCGCGGCGATGTGGACGATCGCGGCCGTCGGGTGCTTCACCGCCCTCTTCGCCGGCTCGATCGCGCTGCGCCAATTCGATCTCAAGAAAGTCTTCGCCTACTCGACGGTGAGCCAGCTCGGGTTCATGTTCGTCGGCGTGGGTGTGTTGGCGCCGGTCGCGGGCGTTTTTCACCTGGTGACGCACGCGTTTTTCAAGGCGCTGCTGTTCCTCAGCAGCGGCGTGGTGATGCACGCGATGGCCGGCGAGCTGGACCTACGAAAGATGTCGGGGCTGAAGAGCGTGTTGCCGAAGACGCGCTGGCTGATGCTGATCGGCTGCCTGGCGCTGGCCGGTGCGCCGCCGCTGGCGGGGTTCTTCTCCAAGGACGAGATCATCGTCGCCGCGTACACGCAAAGCCGGCTGCTGGCGGCGTTGATGCTGCTGGCGGCGTTCATGACGTCGTACTACACGTTTCGCCTGTACTTCCGCGTCTTCGAGGGCCCGCTGGTCGTCCCTCCGCCGCCGCCACCCGGCGCGCCGGATGTCGATGCCCAGCTTGCCCACGATTCCGCTCACCACGGCTCGGCTTCGCACGATGCGCACGGCCACGACGCACATCATGATGAACACCACGCGCACGATCACGAGCCGGGGATCATGATCTTCCCGCTGATCGTGCTGGCGTTCGGCGCGATCGTCGCCGGCGCGGCGCTGGGATGGTCGGAACACCGCGGGCTCGGCGCATTCCTGGGACAAAGCCCTTCGCTTCAGCTCGCCTACGGCGCCGCTCGTCACGATCCCGCGCCGCGGCCGTTGTTCTTCGGCCAGGTCGATGTGCACGAAGAACTGACCGCGAAGGAATCCCTCTACAAGGAAATGGCCGAAGCGGATCACCTCGTGCACATTCGCATGATGGTCATCAGCTCGATCGTGGCGTTGCTCGGCATTTACATCGCGTACCTATTTCATCTGCGCGATCGCCAGGCCGGCGAGAAGCTGGCGGCACGGTTCTCGGGTGTCACGCGCGTGCTCGAAGCGAAATTCTGGATCGATGAGGTCTACCAAGCCGGCATCGTCGAGCCGCTGCGGGCGCTGGGACGTTTTCTTTACAACATCGTGGACATCTGGATTGTCGACGGGGCCGTCTGGGTCGTCAGCTTCATCCCGCAGGCGTTCGGATTTGGTCTCAAGTTTTTCACTCAGCGCGGGTATCTCCAGGGATACGCCGTCACCATGCTGATTGGCATCGCGGTGATTTTGCTGATCGTCTTGCTTTGACGAGGAAGAGGGCGACACAGGTGTCGCCCCTACGATATGAACGACAACGTCGGCCTGCTGCTGCTCATTCTTCTTCCGGCGCTCGGCGCGGGCGTCTGCGCGCTTTGGCCGAAGCGGAATGGCGACCTCGCCAAGTACTTCGCGCTGGCGGTGAGCTTGCTGACGCTGTTCGTCGGTGTGCTGCTCGCGGGGCAATTCGACTGGAAGGGCGGGAAGGAGCTGACCTGGGGATTTGCGAATAACCCGTTCGAGTTGGTCAGCATCGGCTTCGGCCTGAAGCTGGGGGCGGATGCGATCAGCCTGTGGCTGGTGCTGCTGACCGTGCTGCTTCAGCCGCTGGCGATTTTGGCCAGCTTCCAGAGCGTGAAGGACCGGGCCAAGGAATATTACGCCTGGATGCTGGCGCTGCTGGCGGTCATGAACGGCGTCTTTGTCGCGCGCGATCTGCTGCTCTTCTACTTCTTCTTCGAGCTGACGCTCGTGCCGATGTTCTTTCTCATCGGCATCTGGGGCGGACCGCAACGGCGCGAAGCAGCGGGGAAATTCTTTCTGTTCACATTCGCGGGGTCGGTCTTCACGCTCGCGGGGATTATTTTCATCGGACTGCACAGCCCCAAGGGATTTCTTTCCAGCACAGTGGGATCCGAAGCTTGGAATTCACGTGACTTGAAGTCGCGGC
>JADMIO011189576.1_pt1 | contig 95699 bp, 102 predicted proteins | sample 8958161 | NCBI WGS metagenome assembly JADMIO01 (sample SAMN16585339, study PRJNA669376) | soil metagenome | isolation source: Crop rotation soil | place: USA: Cullars Rotation, Alabama | collected 2011
CGCGACAACTTGTCCACGTGGAATTCTAAGCTTAGGATCCCAATGTGCTGGAAAGTCTCGAAAGCCGGGCCGTCGCTGATCTCTTGGCGTTGGCGTCGGAAACTTTGGTGCTGCTGCTGATCCTGATCCGCAAGCCGGCCAAGGAGATCAGCGCGCGCGCGTTCGATTGGGTGCTGGCGTTCGGCGCGAGCTGGGCGCCGTTGCTGCTGCGCCCCGCCGACGGCATCGCGCTCGGACCGCAGGAGATCGCTTGGACGCTGCAGACCGCTGGCATCGCCGGTCAGCTTTGGAGCAAGGCCGCCTTGTTCCGCAATTTTGGCGTGGCGCCGGCGGTGCGGGGCGTTTCCACCAAAGGGCCCTACCGCGTTGTTCGGCACCCGATCTATGCGGCGTACTTCATCGGACAAGCGGGCTTTCTGTTCGTGTATCCTACTCTTTGGAACCTGACGATTGTCGCGCTGTTCGCGGTAGCGCAGCTGCTACGCGTGTACGCGGAGGAGCGCATGCTGATGCAAGAGCCGGCGTATCGCGACTACGCCGCGCGCGTGCGCTGGCGGCTCATTCCGTTTGTTTACTAGCCACGGTGAAACTTCAGCCGCGCGCAGACGTGGTCGGGGCTGTACGGGAGGGGCGAGTAGCCGCCGTCGTTGCGCGGCTCGAATTCGAAGCCGCTCTTCAGACCGACAACCGTCACATCGCCGTTCGGCGCGGTGAACATGCCGAGCATACGCGCGCCTTCCGGCCCGCAAATGAAGGGCGCGCCCGAGCCGCCTTCGCGCGCGCTGTAGAGCGTTGGCGTCGCTGCTTCATCGAGACCCATGACCTGCGCCAGCGGCCCGCCGGCGGTTTGCGCCATCGTGTCGTACGGCGCGTGGTTGGCTGCGGTGAACATCATCGAACGGCCGTCGCTGCGTGCCAGGGTCATGGTCACGAGCGGATCTTGTCCGTCGCCGCCGGGGCTGCTCGCCGTGCGCATCGTCAGCGTTCCGCCGGCGATCATCGCGGTTGCCGGGTCGGCAGGCTGCAAGCTTGTGCTCGGACCCGTTTGCGCCGCGCAAGCGGCAAGCGCGACGGATGCGGCAATGACGGCGAAACGCATGGTTCGTTCTCCCTTGCCGCGATCCAAGCACACTTCCGTCATGGAGGCACGCCGACTTGACGCCTGAGCCGCATTGAGGCGAGTGGGCGCCCGCAACCCAGAGGGAGAGGCATGGACTTCGGCTTGAACATGATGGCGGAGCCGAACTTTTGGCTGAGCCTCGTCACGCTCACCTTCCTCGAGATCATCCTCGGCATCGACAATCTGCTGTTCGTGTCGATCGCCATCGGCAAGCTCAAGGGCCAGCAACAGAGCGCCGCGCGCCGCATCGGCATCTGGGGCGCGATGGGCCTCAGGATCGTCATGCTGTCGGCGATCTTCTGGATCATTCAGCTCGACGCGCATCCGATTTTCCAATTGCCCGCGGAGTGGAGCGTTGTGCTCGGCATCCACGCCGACGCGCACGCCGTGGAAGAGTTCCGCAATTTCTCGGTGAAGGATTTGGTGCTGATGGCGGGCGGCCTGTTCCTTCTCTACAAAGGCACGCAGGAAATCCACGCCGCCGTAGTTGGCACCGGCCATGAAGAAGCGGAGGCGAAGACCGACTTCGCCTCAGTCGTCGTGCAGCTGGGCGTCATCAACATCGTGTTCTCGCTCGACAGCGTCATCACGGCTGTCGGCATGACCGACATCTTGTCCGTCATGATCCTGGCGGTCGTGCTCTCAACTTTGGTCATGGCGATGGCGGCCAAGCCGCTCGCGGCGTTTATCGAACGGCATCCGACCATGAAGATGCTGGCGCTGGCGTTCATTCTGCTGGTCGGCATCGCGCTTGTCGCCGACGGCGCAGGCTTCCACATTCCGCGCGGCTACCTCTATTTCGCCATCGCGTTCTCGCTGCTGGTAGAGCTGTTGAACCTGCGCGCGCGCGGAAAGAACGAAGCGCCGCGCGCGCCGGGCGCGCCATAGGGGAGGCGATGCAAGGTAACATCGCGCAAGCGCTCGCGCTGACTTCCGTCGGCAACGCGTTTCTGCGTGGACGCGACGTCGCTTCGTTTTGGCCCGACGCCAGCGTCTTCACGTTCAGTAAGAGCTGCGATTTCCGCGTCGTTGACGATCGCGGTGATCGGCTCATCGCTCCCGATCCGCTGGCATGGTTCGAGACGCTGCGTGCAGAGTGCAAAGGGCTGCGCCTCCACAATGCGACGCGTCCGCGTGCGCCGGGGCAGAGTATTCTGGTCGAGGAGCGGATGATGGTCGGCTTCGTTGGCGGCGGGCCGGCGTGGCTGATCGAGGCAGTCGGCGCGGAGCGCTCGCAGATTTGGCAAGGCTACGATCGCCTCGGCGACCGCGAGGATCCTGAGCGAAGGATCTGGCTTAACACCTATTTGCTTGAAGCGGAGACCACACCGCAGGATGAGGCGCCGCGCGACTTGTCTGTTGCGTCGCAGGAAGTGCAAGCGTCGCTAGCTGAGATCGAAGAACTCGCAGAACGTGTGAAGGGCATGATGACGAATGACTGGGGCCCTGTGTTTCGGTCAGCGCGCGAGGCGCTTGGTGCCGCTGATCCACGCGCGCCTTACTATGAGATCGGTGATTTCGCGGACTTCGACCTAGCGCAGAGCCGTTTGTATGTGGCGTGCGTTAAGGGGTGGGTGTTCGGCGGCATGGGTTCGTGGAACGACATGGTTCCGCCCGAGGCGCACGCTGCGGGTTATGAGGAGAAATCGGAGCGACTCTTCCGCGCGCTTTGTGATGGCGTGTGCGCCCTCGCGAATTCGACCTACGACGGTTAGGCCTCGTCTGCCGGCTTGTCTTGAAAATAGGGAACGACTTCGCCCGTGTACTTGATCGTCAGTTGATTGCCGTGGCGGTCGGTTTTGTTGCCGACGGCGAGTCGCACCCAGCCCTCGCTCACGCAATACTCCTCGACGTTGGTCTTCTCCACGCCCTTGAACCGCACGCCGATGCCGCGCGCGAGCAGGGCTTCGTCGTAATAGGGGCTCTTCGGATTGACCGAGAGGCGGTCAGGCGGGGCTTCGCTCATGCCGCTGGTTTAGCGGCGGCTAAGCGTCATGCCAACTAGCGCACGATTTCGATCAGCGCTTTGAACATCTCGTCGGAGAAGCGCACCGTGCTGACGACGGCTTTTGCTTGCACTTTCGCTTCAATCATTTCCGCGACCGCCGCGCCGGCGTCTTCCGACCCGCCGGACACGGCGCCGATGAACGCGCCGCTCGCGCGCTGATAGCGCGCGAAGGCGGCGTCCAGCGCCGCAACGGGACTCACGAAAGCGCTCATCGTATCGCAGCATGCAGCACGCGGCGTTAAGACCGCCTTCATAGACGTGGTAAAATCGTGTGCACCGAGCCGCCGTCTAGATGTCGGCGTGGATGTCGCGATCCTTGGTTTCCGGCCAGAAGAACAGCGTCACGGTCGCCGCGATCGCGGTGACGATCACTGGAAACCATAAGCCGGCGTTGACGCGTCCTGTCTGGGTGTTGATGGCGAAGACGATCGCGGGAAGGAGCCCGCCGAACCATCCCGTGCCGATGTGATAGGGCAGCGAAAGCGCCGTGTAGCGGATGCGCGTGGGGAAGAGTTCGACGAGCGCGGCGGCTTGCGGGCCGTAGAGCATCGTCATCGACGTCGCGAACAGCGCCATCACGACGATGATGCCGAGCTTCTCTTGAAAGACGCGCAGGATTTCCGCGAGACTCCAGCCATGCATGGGTCCCGGCGCCGCGGACGGGTAACCTGCTGCGCCGAGCGCCGCGCGCAAGCGCGTCTCGAAAGCCGTGCGTGTGGCTCGAATTTGGCTTGAACTCTGCCCCGCGGCGCTCACGCCTTCGATTTCCGTCTGACCGATGCGGACGTGTGCAAGCGATCCCGCCGGCGCCGATTCCATCACGTAGCTGATGCCGGCGTTCGACAACGCGCCTTTGGCGAGGTCGCACGAACTGGAGAATTGTCGCGCGCCGCCGGTGAGATCGAGCTGGAACGAGCAGTCCGCCGGATCGGCGATCACCGTGACGGGCACGCGGGCGGAAGCTTCAGCCAGCTGCGGGCTGCCGACGCGGGTGATGATGTCGTAGCCGGGAAAATAGAGCGCGAGCATCAGCAGCATGCCGCCGAGCATCACCGGTTTGCGGCCGATTTTGTCGGAGAGCGTCGCGAACACGACGTAGAGCGGCATGGTGATAAGCACCATGATGATCATCAGCAGGTTCACGGTCTGCGAGTCGATCTTGAGAATGCGCTCGAGATAGAACTGCGTGTAGAACGAGCCGGTGTACCAGACGACGCCCTGCGCCATCATCACGCCGAACAGCGCCAGCAGCACGATCTTCAGATTGCGCCACTCGAAGAAGCTTTCGGCATAAGCGCGTTTCGACACTTTGCCTTCGGCTTGCAGTTTTTTGAACGCCGGGCTCTCTTCGAGCTGCAGTCGGATCCAGACCGAGACCAAGAGCAGACCGATCGAGACGAGGAACGGGATACGCCATCCCCACGCCTTGAACGCGTCGTCGCCGAGCATCGCGCGCGAAAACAGCACGACGAACAGCGCGCCGACGAGACCGATGCCCGCGGATGTCTGAATCCAGCCCGTCGCCGCGCCGCGCTGGTGATGCGGCGCGTGCTCGGCGACATAGATCGCCGCTCCGCCGTACTCGCCGCCCAGCGCGAAACCCTGCAACACGCGGCACGCGACGAGAAGCACTGGCGCCAGTACGCCGATCTGATTGGCGGTGGGGAGGAGGCCGATCACGAAAGTGGCGAGGCCCATGATCGTGATGGTGACGAGAAACGTGGTCTTGCGGCCGATGCTGTCGCCGAACTTGCCGAACACCAGCGCGCCGAACGGGCGGGTGATGAACCCCAGCGCAAACGTCAGCAGCGTGAAGACGAAGGCCTGTGCGTCCGGGAGGCCGGCAAAGAACAGCGGCGCGAGCGTCGAGGCGAGCGCGCCGTAGACGAAGAAATCGTACCACTCGAATACGGTGCCGGCGGCTGATGCGGCCACCACCTGGCGCATCTTCGCTGGCGAGATGGCAGGGCTGGTCTGCACGGTCGCTTGAGCGGTCATCGAGCGGTTCCCCCAGGCCTGAAAAATCAGGCTCTTTTGTCGCTGATCGGGGGGTCCAGAGCCCGGTTGTCAAGCCTGGAAACGCCATGGTATTTCGCGCCCGTGTCAAGGCGGTCGCGCGCGCGTGCGACGGCGCTTGCCGCATGGGCATTTTCCTGCCTCGGGCGATCGGATTGAAAACGCGGCGCATTTCGCCGCGCCCGAGCGCCGATGGCGAACCAGCGAGACCGAAGTGGCCGAAAGGTTTGACGGCGAGGCTTCCGAAGCGGCGGAACGCTATGCGCAAGCCGCGTTCGAACTGGCGCGTGAGAGCAACGCGCTCGAGGCGCTGGAAGCCGATTTCAACAGGTTCTCCACAGCCTGGAAGGAAAGTTCCGAGTTGCGCGCGGTGGCGCGCTCGCCGCTGATCGATCCGGAAGAGAAGGCGAAAGCGCTCGTTGCGGTCGCCGACAAACTCGGCATTTCCGAACTCGGACGCAAAGTGATCGGCGTCGCCGCGCGGAACCGCCGCGCCGGCGAGCTGCACGCAATCGCGTCGCGCTTCCGCGCGCTGCACGCGCGTCACCGCGGCGCACGCCAAGTCGAAATCGTTTCCGCGCGCCCGCTGACGGTGCCGGAACAAACCGCCATTCTGGAATCGCTCAGCAAGACGCTGGGCGCCAAAGTGGAAGCTGAAACCAGCGTCGACGATAGCCTGATCGGCGGCTTCGTCGTGCGCGTCGGCTCCCGCCAATTCGACGCCTCCATCAAAGCCAAACTCGACGCGATGAAACTCGCGCTCAAATCCGCCTGAGGAAGAAGAATCATGGACGTTCGCGCCGCTGAAATTTCCGCAATTCTGAAAGAGCAGATCAAAGGCTTCGGATCGGAAGCCAAAGTCTCCGAGATCGGCCGCATCCTCTCCGTCGGCGACGGCATCGCTCGCGTCTACGGCTTGGAAAACGTGCAGGCCGGCGAGATGGTCGAGTTTCCGGGCGGCGTGAAGGGCATGGCGCTCAACCTCGAGCGCGACAATGTCGGCGTCGTGATCTTCGGCGAAGACCGAGGCCTGAAGGAAGGCGACACCGTCAAGCGCCTCGGCGAGATCGTCGATGTGCCGGTGGGCAAGGCGCTGCTCGGCCGCGTCGTCAACGCGCTCGGCGAACCGATCGACGGCAAAGGCGCGATCAAGACCGACACGCGTGCGCGCGTCGACGTGAAGGCGCCGGGCATCATTCCTCGGAAGTCGGTGCACGAGCCGATGCAGACGGGCATCAAGGCGATCGACGCGCTGATTCCGATCGGCCGCGGCCAGCGCGAGCTGATCATCGGCGACCGCCAGACCGGCAAAACCGCCGTCGCGCTCGACACCATCCTGTATCAGCGCGAAGCGCATGAACGCGGCGCCAGCGAGAGCGACAAGCTTTATTGCGTGTACGTCGTCGTCGGACAAAAGCGTTCGACCGTTGCGCAACTCGTCAAGACGCTCGAAGACAAAGGCGCGCTTGGCTATTCGATCATCGTCGCGGCGACGGCTTCGGACCCCGCGCCGCTGCAATACCTCGCGCCGATGGCTGGCTGCGCCATGGGCGAATACTTCCGCGACAACGGCATGCACGCGCTCATCATCTATGATGACTTGTCGAAGCAGGCTGTCGCCTACCGCCAGATGTCGCTGCTGCTCCGGCGTCCGCCGGGCCGCGAAGCCTATCCGGGCGACGTGTTCTATCTGCACTCGCGTCTCTTGGAGCGCGCCGCGAAGCTGAACGAAGACAACAAAGCCGGCTCGCTGACGGCGCTGCCGATCATCGAAACGCAGGCCAACGACGTGTCGGCTTACATCCCAACCAACGTGATCTCGATCACCGACGGCCAGATCTTCTTGGAAACGGATCTGTTCTACCAAGGCATCCGTCCGGCCTTGAACGTCGGTATTTCGGTGTCGCGCGTTGGCGGCAATGCGCAGATCAAGGCGATGAAGCAAGTTGCCGGCCCGCTGAAGGGCGAGCTCGCGCAATACCGCGAAATGGCGGCGTTCGCGAAATTCGGCTCCGACCTCGACGCGGCAACGCAGCGCTTGCTGAACCGCGGCGCGCGCCTGACGGAATTGCTGAAGCAGCCGCAATTCTCGCCGGTGCCGGTCGAAGAGCAGATTGTGCTGATCTACGCCGGCACGCGCGGTTACCTCGACAAGATCGACGTGAACTCTGTCGGCCGCTTCGAGAAAGAACTAGTCGCCTGGCTGCGCGCGAAGAAAGCCGAACTCCTGAAGGCCGTCGGCGCGAAAAAAGACATCAGCAAGGACGGCATCGAAGACAAGATGAAGGCCGCGCTCGACGAATTCACGGCGACGTTCGCGGCGTGATTCCGCTCGACGCTCTCCTTGCCTGGTCCGCGCTCGCGCTGGCTGTGACGCTTTCGCCGGGGCCGGACACACTGCTCGTGGCGAGCAACAGCGCGCGCGGCGGCTTGCGCGCGGGCCTGGCGACGGTGGCCGGGATTGGCGCGGGCGGAATTTGGTATGCGGCGCTGTTCGGCTTCGGTTTGCTCCGCGTGCTGGCGGCGACGCCGGTGCTGTTCGCGATCGTGAAGATCGCCGGCGCGCTCTATCTCGCCTTCCTCGGCGCGCAGATGTTGTGGAAGGCCGTTCGTGACGCGCCCACGCCGCAGCCGGAAGTCAAAGAGGCGCCCGCGCAAATCGCGGCGCCGTTCCGCCAAGCCTTCCTCACCAACGCGCTCAATCCGAAAGTCGCGGTGTTCTATCTCGCCGCGCTGCCGCAATTCGCGAGCGGTGAGAACGCGCCACTGATCGGCGCGCTGCTGATCGGCATCCATTTCCTCTTCGGCGTCACGTGGCTGAGCATCATCGCCTACGCAGCCAGCCGCGCGCGCCGCATCACTTGGAAACGCACATTCGTGCGCTGGCTCGAAGGCGCCATCGGCGCTTTCTTCGTGGGCGTGGCCGGCAGGCTCGCGCTCGCGCAAGCGCGATAGGGAAGACCGCATGCCGTCGTTGAAGGAATTCCGCAACCGCATCGCCAGCGTGAAGGGGATCCAGAAGATCACCAAGGCGATGCAGATGGTCGCGGCCGCGAAGCTGAAGCGCGCGCAGAGCCAAGCCGAAGCCGCGCGCCCCTACGCGAACCGCATGGCGCGCGTGATTGCCAATCTCGCAGCCGCGGTGAAAGGCGATAGCGCGCCGCGTCTCTTGCGCGGCACCGGCAGCGATCAGACGCACCTCGTCGTCGTCGCCACGTCGGAGCGCGGTCTCTGCGGCGGCTTCAACACGCAGATCGTGCGCCTCGCCCGCGAGCACATCGCTCAGCTCTTGGCGGCGGGCAAAACGGTGAAGATCCTCGCCGTCGGAAAGAAGGGCCGCGATCAGCTGAAGCGTCAGTACGGCCCGCTGATCGCCAAGTACGTCGACCTCTCGAACTATCGTTCGGTCAACGCCGAAGCAGCGCATCTCGTCGGCGACGAAATTCGCGCCATGTTCGACAGCGGTCAATTCGACGTCGCGACGCTGTTCTTCTCGCGCTACCGCTCGGTGATCAGCCAAGTGCCGACGGCGCGTCAGCTTATCCCAGCGGTGGCGCCGGAAGGCGTGTCGCCGCCCGACTTGAAGGGCGCGGTGTACGAATACGAGCCGAGCGAAGAGGAAATCCTCGAAGCGCTGCTGCCGCTCTATCTGAACGGCCAAATCCTGCAGGCGCTGTTGGAAAACCAAGCGGGCTTCTACGGCGCGCAAATGAGCGCGATGGACAATTCCACGCGTAACGCGGGCGACATGATCAAGAAGCTATCGCTCCGCTATAATCGTCAGCGCCAAGCCAACATCACCAAAGAACTGATCGAGATCATCTCCGGGGCGGAGGCGCTGTGAGAGCCGATCGCTCCCTCACTCTGTCATTCCGGGGCGACGCGCATGCAATGCGCGGCGAGCCCGGAACCCAGGGGATCATAGAGCGCAGGGCGTCGCCCCTGGGTTCCGGATCGCGCCTTCGGCACGTCCGGAATGACAGCAAAACGGAGAACGCACATGGCTGATCCGCTCTACAAAACCAAAGCCGTTTCCAAGGGCGGCCGCGCCGGCGGCAACGTCTCGCTCGCCGAAGGCGGCATCTATTTTCACATGGAGCACTCGAAGCCGCTCGGCGGCTCGGGTGAGGGGGTCAATCCCGAGCAATTGTTCGCGATGGGTTGGGCGACCTGCTTCAACGGCGCGGTGCTGTTCATCGCCAAGCAGAAGAACGTCGACGCGTCGAAGGCCGTCGTGACGTGCGAAGTCGGCATCGGCCGTGACGACAGCGGGCTCGGACTGTCCGCGAAGCTCACGCTTGCCGTGCCCGGCATGGATCGCGCGCAAGTGCAGGAGCTCTTGGACGCCGCGCACCAGATGTGCCCGTATTCCAAGGCGACGCGGAATAACATTCCGGTCGAATTGGCGGTGGAGGGCTGATGCCGCGCTGGGCGCTCATCGTCCTTGGCGTCTTGCCGTTTCTGGTGGTGGCCGGAGGCGTGATTGCCGCGCGTGTGATTCCGTTCTGGCCTTTTAGACTGATCGAAGCCGGTTACGAAGCGGGCTCGCGCGACTCCTCGTGCATCCCGGACGCCAACGCCGCGGTGAGCGCCGCACCGAGCTTCACGGCGCAAGTGAACGGCGCGCTCGATCCCTGGAATCTCGCGGTGTTCGCCGATGCGCCCGCATGCCGCAAGTTCGATGTCTTCAATCTGCTCGGCCGTGCCCAATGTATGGTGCGTGCGCCGGCGACCGTCGTCTATCGCAACGCCCAAATGGGCGAGCGCCGCTTTCGTATCCAAACCATTGGCGAACACCGGGTGCGCGCAAGCCGTCACGGCTTGAGCTGCCACCAATTGAGCTGAGATCGAGGAAGAGAGATGACCAAACCTATGCAAGGCCGCGTGGCGCAAGTGATCGGCGCCGTCGTCGACGTCGAGTTCGACGGCCATCTGCCGGATATCTACAACGCGCTGGAAACGAAGAACCGCGGCAACCGCCTCATTCTCGAAGTGGCGCAGCATCTCGGTGAGTCCACCGTGCGCACCATCGCGATGGACGCGACCGACGGCCTCGTGCGCGGCCAGGAAGTGCAAGACACCGGTCAGCCGATCGAAATGCCGGTGGGCGATGAGACGCTCGGCCGCATCCTCAACGTGATCGGCGAACCGGTGGACGATGGCCCGCCGGTGCGCACGGCGACGAAGCGCGCGATCCACCAGCCCGCGCCGGCTTTCGTCGATCAGAAGCCGCAGCCGGAAATGCTCGCGACGGGCATCAAGGTCGTCGACTTGCTCTGCCCGTACGCGAAGGGCGGCAAGATCGGCCTGTTCGGCGGCGCCGGCGTCGGCAAGACGGTGCTGATCCAAGAGCTGATCAACAACATCGCGAAGGCCTACGGCGGTTATTCGGTGTTCGCCGGCGTCGGCGAGCGCACGCGCGAAGGCAACGACCTCTATCACGAAATGATCGAGTCGAAGGTCAACGTCGCGGGCGGCGGCCAAGGCTCGCGTTGCGCGCTGGTGTTCGGGCAAATGAACGAACCGCCGGGCGCGCGTGCGCGCGTGGCGCTCTCGGGCCTCACCATAGCCGAACACTTCCGCGATCAGGGTAAGGACATCCTGTTCTTCGTCGATAACGTGTTCCGCTTCACCCAAGCGGGCTCGGAAGTGTCGGCGCTCTTGGGCCGCATTCCGTCCGCGGTCGGCTATCAGCCGACGCTGGCGACCGAAATGGGCGCCATGCAGGAGCGCATCACCTCGACGACCAAGGGCTCCATCACCTCGGTGCAAGCCATCTACGTGCCAGCCGACGATTTGACCGACCCCGCGCCGGCGACGTCGTTCGCGCACTTGGACGCCACCACGGTTCTCTCGCGCGACATCGCCGCGAAGGGGATCTACCCGGCCGTCGATCCGCTCGACTCCACGTCGCGGATCCTCGATCCGAACGTCGTCGGCATCGATCACTACGAAACGGCGCGGAAAGTTCAAGAGACGCTGCAACGCTACAAGGCGCTGCAGGACATCATCGCCATCTTGGGCATGGATGAGCTCTCGGAAGACGACAAGCTCACCGTCGCGCGCGCGCGGAAAATCGAGCGCTTCCTGTCGCAACCGTTCCATGTCGCCGAAGCGTTTACCGGTGCGCCGGGCGTGCTTTGCGACATCAAGGATACGATCCGCGGCTTCAAGGGCCTCGTCGGAGGCGAATACGACCATCTGCCGGAGCCGGCCTTCTACATGGTCGGCACCATCGAAGAGGCCATCGCCAAAGCGCAGCGCCTCGCGGCGGAAGCGGCGTAACGCCGATGGCCGCGCCCTTCACGCACGCACAACTCGCCGCCAAGCTGGTGACCGAATTCTGCTTGCCCGCGATCAACAACAAGGTGCAGGGCGCGTTGCCGATGAAGGGCCACGTGCTCGAGGAAGCGGATCGCAAGGCAGCACTCGGCGCGCAGGCGCTTCCCTGGGAGAAGGGCGGCTTCACCGTCGTTTATCCGATCGACCGGCACGGCGTCTATCTCGACATGGGCGGCGCGGTGTCGCGCGTGTTCTTCACCGGCGCCGATTGCGATCGTGGCCTGCAGCTGCTGGAGACGTCGCTGAAGGCGGCGTATCCGCAAGCGAAGCAGACCGAGGACAAGGCGCGGCCGGAAACGAAGGGCATGCGCGCCCGCGCGTATCGCATCGAACTCGATCCGGCGCGGTTGGCTTCCGTGGAGGTCGCGTATCCGGCGCCGGGCGCGCAGGGCGCCGATCGTAAGTTTATCGTCTGGGTGCACGCCGCGGTTCGCCAAGATGTGCTCAACGACGTAATGAAGCGGTTTCCGCCTGAACAAGCGAATTGAGGTTCTGCCATGCGCAAAGCTCTCGTCGTCGCTTTCGCCCTGCTGGCTCTCGCAGCATGCAATCGCCACAACTCCGCCGAGCCGCGCACCTGGGCGCGTGACGTGGCCACGACCTACTACGAAACGCGTGGCGATGGCGCGGCCATCGCGCGCATGCAATCGGCCAACGAGATCGAGCCGGTGCTGACGTCGCTGCGGCAAAGCTTGGGCGACGCGCGCAGCGCGCGCATCGGCGCCGAGCGCATCGGCTTCGTGCTGCAATATCCGCCGATCTGGCGCGCCGATCACATCGATCACGAACAATGGGAAGCGCGCCGCGTACGCATTCCGCTGTTGCCCGACGCGGAGATCGGTCAGTGGCGCGCGGCGCTTGGCCAATACGCGGAGTCGCAGCCGAGCGAGATGTGGACGGTCGGCTACCTGATCGACACGCCGAGCCTGTTCAAGGACAACGCCTTCGACGCGCAACGCTCGGCGCTGCTGCATGAGCGGTTGCAGAAGCTGTCGCCGGAAGCGATCGGGCTTGTCGCCGCGCCCCTCAATCTGGACCGCGCTTGGGCGGCGATGCTGATCATCCAGAACGATGCTTTGTTTCACGGCGCGGACATCGACCCGGATCGTTTCGCGACATCGGTCGCCGCACTCGATCAGGCCGTCTCGCCTGAGCCGGCTTCCGAAACGACAGCCACCACCACGACCACGGCGCAGGAAAAACAATAATGGCCGACAAGCTCAGCTTCGCTCTCGTTTCGCCAGAGCGCGAAGTATTTCATGGCGACGTCGATCAAGTCGTGGTGCCGGGCGTTGAAGGCGAATTTGGCGTGCTCGCGAACCACGCGCCGGTGATGAGCGTGATTAAGCCGGGCGCGTTGCGCATTTTCGACGAAGGCGCCGTGCGCAAGATTTACGTCGAAGGCGGCTTCGCCGACGTGACGCCGGAGGGGCTCACGGTGCTGGCGGAAGAGGCGATCGACCTTTCCGACGTTGATCCAGCGAAGCTGGATCAGGACCTGAAGGACGCGATCGAAGACGTGCGCGACGCTAACGGCGACGCCCCGCGCGCCGCCGCGCAGCGTCTGGTGCGCCGCTACGAGATCATGAAAGCGGCTATGGCGCGCTAATCCTCGCCCTTGATGGGCGAGGTGGCCGCGAAGCGGCCGGAGTGGGTGACAACGCAGGCCGGAGGAATCACCACTCTGTCATCGACGCTACGCGTCGCTGACAGCTCGCCCATCAAGGGCGAGCATGGCGTTCCGCGCTCCATGCTCTAATCTCGCCCCATGTTCTCCGCCAACACGCTCGCTGCCATCGCCGTCGCGCTGCTTGGCGTTGCGGTGATGCTGATGCTCGGCGCGTGGCTGGCGAAGCGCTGGCCGTCTCTCACGCTGATGCGACGCTGGATCGTTCTTGGCGTTCTAGGCGTAGCGGAAATCGCGTTCTGGGTCGGTCTCTACGGCTATTTCATTGCGCCGAACCGAACAGTTGTGCGCGAGGTCTCCATTGCGAGCGATCGTTGGCGGGGGCCGCCGCTTCGAGTCGTCGCACTTGCCGATCTCGACATTGGCGGACCACACGTCGCCGCGGGCCGTGTTGAAGACCTTGTCGGGCGTGTGAACGAGCTCCGCCCCGATCTTGTTGTGCTTCTGGGCAACATTGTTGGCGGAAAACTGGAAAGTGAGCGCACTGACGCCGATCGCGAGCAGCTCACACGCGCTTACACCGCGCTCGCACTGTTCAATGCGAAGTATGGTGTGCTCGCCGTGCTGGGACCTGACGATCTGCGCTACGGCCGCCAAGCCGTTTCGCGATCGCTGGAGAACGCGGGCATAGGCGTGCTCTGGAACCGGAGCGTGGAAATATCAGGAAGCGGCAATCGGTTTGCGGTCGCGGGACTGGCGCCAGACTCTCCCGATCTCTCCGCGATACCAGACGATGCAGTGTCACCGGTGGACACGCTGGTCCTGACTCACGACCTGACGGACATGCGAGCACTGCCGCAAGGGGTAATTGCCTTGTCGGTTTGCGCGCGCGCCTGTGGTCGAAGTTCCGGGCCGGGACGCGTTGCTTACGCTAGCCCAAGTATCGGCGGGCGAATTTTCCGACTAAGTGCAGCGACAATCGAGGTCGTGACGGTTCGCAGCGCGACAAACGAGCCTTACCCGCCTCTCTCTCTGCCGTGATTACGCTTCGCTCCGCGGGGCGCTAGCGTCGCGTACACCGGCGCCGAACAGCGACAGCATGCGCCGTTTGCGTTTCACCGGCGCTGGGCCGATGCCGCGGGCGGTCATCCAATCGAGCGCAAATTGCGCGACGTCGGCGGCTTCCGGTTCGCCGACGAGCCAGTGGCTCATGTCCGCAAACTCGTGGAAGTGCGCTTGGCCGTGCGGGAAGCGCGCGGCGATGCGGCGCACCGTGGAAGCGGGGTTGACGCGGTCCTTTCCGCCGGCGAGCGCCAGCACGGGCGCGGCGATCTTGTACACCGGCGCCTGGGTCGCCATCGAATGATCGAGCCACCACTGCACGGCTTCGCGGATGGCGCGCCCGCTCTCCGGCACGAAGCGCGCAAAGGCGCGGCGTGCATTATCGCGTGACAAGCGGTCGAGCGTGGTGCCGCGCGCGACGCGATAGTCCGGCGGGATGGGTCTGCGCCAATAGTCGCCGAGCAGCGTGAGGCCGAAATGATTGCCGTGCTCGTCGAGTGTGGTCGGCAACACGCCCCACGGCGCGGACGGCGCGAGCAGCACGAGGCCCGCCGGCTGCATTTGCATTGCTGCGAGCTGCGCGACCAAACCGCCGAGCGAATGCCCCACAAGCACCGGGGGCGCGCGCAGCGTGCGCGTGTAGCGCGCGATCGCGTTTGCGTATTCCTTCAGTCCCGTCTGCGCCAGCTGTTCAAGATCGGCGCCGCGTTCGTGGTGCGGAAGATTTGGCGCGTGCGTTTCGAAGCCAGCCGCTTCGAACGGTTCACGAAACGCGTCGAACGCCCAGCCGCCGCAAAACGCGCCGTGGATGAACACGACCGGTGTTGTGATTTGCGCGCGCTTCACCGCGACAACGCTTCTGCGACGCCCGTAAGGCTGGAGAGTTTCATTTCTTCTTGTCCCCCACCGTGTAGCGCTTAAAGCGCCGCGCGACTTCTTCGTAGGTAGCGCGTTTGAACGGAATCACAAGCTCAGGCGCGGAATCGAGCGTTCCCCAGCGCCAATCGCTGAACTCCGGAGAATGTGTATCGAGTCGGATGTCGGAGTCGCGGCCCTTGAACCGGAACGCGAACCATTTCTGCCGCTGCCCCAAATAACGGCCGCGCTGCTTCATTCCTACGCGCACATCCATGGGGAATTCGTAATAGAGCCAATCTGCCGTTTCTTCGAGCAGCTCTGCGTGCGCGGGCTTCACGCCGATTTCTTCTTCCATCTCGCGAATGGCGGCGTCGCGCGGCGTTTCGCCTTTGTCGACGCCGCCTTGCGGCATTTGCCATTGGTACGGTCCATCGGCGCCGGCGCGACGTCCGAGAAACACCAGCCCCGTTTGGTGAAACAGAGCGAGGCCGACATTGGGACGATAGAGCTTCGGGTCTTTTTGATCGGTCATCGGCGTGCGGCGCGTGCACCGAGCACGGCCGACGCTGGCGCGAGTTGATAGCCGCGCGTACCGACATCGCGCGCCCAAGTGCCGACTTGCTCCATCGTCACGGGATACGCGAAGCCAGCGCCGATTGCGCTGTGATTCTGCAGCGCCAACGCTTCGAGATTGAGCAGCTGCTCGTCGATCGCGTCCGCTTCGCGGCGCGCGTCGATGATGCGATCGGCGGCGGTGATGGCAAGGCCTGCGCGGCCCGCTTCAACCGACAGCGCGGTGCGCTGGCCAATGCCTGAGGAAATAAACACGAGCCCGCGCCGCTTCAGTGCCTGCACAACCGGTTGCGAGGCTTGCGCGGAGGTGGCGAAACGCGCGCCTTGGTAATTCGTGACGCCGAAATATCCGGCGCCGCGCGACAGCAATTGCTCGAGCCGCTGCGTGTTCTGCGCGGCGGGCGCGGAAGCCAGCAATGTTTGCGGGCCGGTATCGTCCGCGTCGGGATCGAACGGCTCCATCGGCAGTTCGAGCATCACCTCGTGGCCGCGCCCGCGCGCGCGATCGATCCACGTCTGCAAGTTCGATGCGTAGGGCACGAATGAGAGCGTCACTTCCGCCGGCAGCTCATCGATCGCCTGCGTGGTGGCGCGCGCATTGAAGCCGAGGCCGCCGATGACGATGGCGACGGTCGGTTTGTTGCCGTCGGCGGTGAAGGGCCGCGCATAGGCTTGCGCCGGCGTGCGTCCGTTCGCGGCGATGATCGGCAGCACGCCGTTGGGGCCGCGTTCCGTCAGCCCCGTGAAGGGCGCGCGCGGCAGTGGCGGCGCCGAAGCGCGCTGCTGCGCTTGGCCCTGCGGCGTGTCGACGACGGCGACATGCACCTGGCCGTCATCGCCTTCGGCGCCTGGCGCGCCGTCGTCGAGCGGCGCGTCTTCCATGCCGACGGGATCGATGCTCGCGCCTTCGGTGGCGACGTCGGAGAACGACACGCGCGGCGCTGCGTTAGCGGACGCGGTCGAGGGATTGAGAGAGATCACGCTGTGCGGACCCGCCGCGCCCGGATCGCCGAACAGCTGAATCGCGCCGAGCGTCAGCAGGCCAACTGCCGCGAACGCAGCAATGGCGGCCGTCTTGTGCGTCAGTTGAATCGATCGCCGCTGTTGTGGCCGCGCCGCTGTGGCGGAAGGCGGCGCACTCTTCGCGGCGCTCGGGCGCGAGCGAATCATCGTCGCGGACAATCGCTGAATTCGGCCGCGCCGTCACTACGACAAAACGGCGGATTCATATGTGTTGACAGAGAGTTAACGCGCTTTCACGCATGACAAAGGCGTGAAGCTTTCGCCTCACGCCTTCATCGAAGCATGGCCTGTTTTTTGTTCAGCCGGCGCGCGCCCGAAGGCGCTGCGCGACCGTGCCCTGGCGCAGGAGCTCAAGCGCGCGGGACATCTGGTAATCCTGGTTCGCGTCCCAGTTCGCCGGCGGCTGGTCGGCCGGGACGTGCAGGGCGCGGCGGCTGGCGTTGTCGTTCGACAGCGCGTTCGGCAGATCCGCTTCAGAGATGCCGAGGCGCTGCAGACGTGCCGGATCGACACGGCGCTGCGCGACTTCCATGTCGGGCTCGATGCCGGAGTTTTGGATCGAGCGGCCCGACGGCGTGAAGTAGCGGGCCGTCGTGAGGCGAAGCGCGCCGTCGCGGCCGCCTTGCAGCGGGATCACGGTCTGCACCGAGCCTTTGCCGAACGAGGTGACGCCGACGAGGAGCGCGCGGTTGCGGTCCTGCAGCGCGCCGGCGACGATTTCCGCCGCCGAAGCCGAGCTTTGGTTGATCAGCACGACGACCGGCACGCCGGCGAGATCGTCGCCGCGGCGGGCGTTGTAACGCTGCACGTCGTTGGCTTGACGCCCGCGCGTGGAAACCACTTCGCCGCCGTCGAGGAAAGCGTCGGAGACTTCGATCGCTTGGTCGAGCAGGCCGCCGGGGTTGTTGCGCAGGTCGACGACGATGCCGCGCAGATGGCCGTTGGTGTCGCGGCGGATCTGACGGATCGCGTCCTGCAGGCCGGAAGCCGTGCGCTCGTTGAAGGTTGAGATGCGGATGACGCCGACGTCGCCGCCTTCAACCCGCGCCGTCACGGCGCGCACGTTGATGATTTCGCGCGTCAGGCGCACGTCGAACGGATCGGTGCCGTCGCGCGCGACGGTGAGCGTGATCGCGGTGCCGACTTGGCCGCGCATGCGGTTGACCGCGTCGTTCAGCGTCAGGCCGACAATGCTTTGGCCGTCGATTGCCGTGAGATAATCGCCGGGTTGGATGCCCGCGCGCGTGGCGGGGGTTTCGTCGATCGGCGAGACGACGCGCACAACGCCATCATCCATCGTCACTTCGATGCCGAGGCCGCCGTATTCGCCGCGCGTTTGCACCTGCATGTCGCGGTAGTCTTGCGCGTTCATATATGAGGAGTGCGGATCGAGCGAGCCGAGCATGCCGTTGATGGCTGCTTCCATCGCCTTCTGTTCGTCGATCGGCGTGACGTAGTCGTTTTCGACGCGCGCGAGCACGTCGGCGAACAACTCAAGCTGACGGTAGACATCGCCGCGCGGACGCTCGTCGCCTGGCGCTGACCACGCCAAGGCTCCGACGCAAGCCGCCAAGCCTACAATCGGAGCCGCAATCCAAGCTACGCGCATGCACCTACTCCCCGCACGCCATTTCCGGCGTCTCGCTGGAGGACCCGCACCGGTCCATTCTACTCGCCCTTGGAGCGCAACGTTCGCGCCCGCTCGGGCTGCCCGCGTTCTCCAGACCCTTACTCTAGCGCATTTTCAACCAAAAAAGGCGGAAACCGTGCGCCAAAAAGCACATTAACCCGCGCGTTCGTCGCTTTGTCCGGAAGCGAGCCCGCGCGCACTCAGCCACCGGGCCGGATCGACCGGCCGCCCATCGCGACGCACCTCAACATACAATTCCGGCGCCGAGGCGCCGGAATTAGGCATTTCCCCTACCGGTTGGCCGGCGATTGCAGTTTCCCCAACCCGGACGCGCACCGTTTCGAGCCCGGTGAGCACCAACGCGTAGCCGCCTGCCACATTCAAAATGACGACGTTGCCATAACCGCGGAACGGTCCGGCGTAAGCGATTTCACCGGCGGCTGGCGCAACGACTTGCGCACCGGCGCGCGTTTGCACGCCCGCGCCTTGCAACGCGGGCCCGCCGGCGATCCGGGTTCCATACGGGCGCACGACGTGGCCTTCGGCCGGCGCAAGCCAGGAAGCGGGAACGACGGCGGCCTGTGGCGAGACGGGTCGGCGCTCGGTGTTGGCGCGCTGCGCCTGCAGACGCTGGGCGAGTTCGCGCAGGGTGCGCGCTTCGGCGGCGAAGCGGGCGGCGCGGCGTTCGGCGTTGGCGGCGTCGATCAAGAGTGTCGCTTGGACGGAGCGGCGTTGCACGAGCAGGCTGACGACGTCGGCGCGCTCCGCATCGATCGCTGCTTGCGCGCGCATGATGATGCCTTGCTCTTCGGCAATGGCGAGGTCGAGCCGCTCGGCTTCGTCGAGCGAAGCGGCGGTGGATTGGAGTCGTGTCGACAGCACCGGCGCAATGGCGGCGGCCATCATGCCGGAATGCACGTCGTTTGGTTCGACGCGCCGCTCCGCAAACGCGGCGGCGATCAGCGCTGCTTCGAGGCTGTCGCGATCGGCGCGATAGCGCGCGCCGTCGGTTTGCTGCCGCAGACGCAACGCCGCGAGCCGGCGCTCAGAGTCGGCTGCCGCCGCTTCCGCTTCGGCGCGTCGCCGCGCGGCTTCGACAAGCCGGCGATCCAGCGCGTCGATTTCACGGCGGGTGCGTGTGGCTTGCGTCCGCAGGCGTTGAGCTTGCGCGTCGGCGGCGGCGCGATCGCGCTCGGCTTGGGAAACGCTGCGGGGTTGCGCCGACGCGCCCCCTAGAAGCAAAGCGAGCGCTCCTGCCGCGCACGCGAGCAGGGCGCTGGCGCGTTTTGCGCCGAGAGCCATGACACCACACCCAAACCGCCGCGCCGAGCCTTCCGGATGAGGTCAGTCGCGGTGGTAGGGATTACCGCTCAAAATGGTCACAGCCCGGTAAATCTGTTCCGAAATCATCACCCGAACCAGGCGATGCGGCCAAGTTTGTCGGCCGAACGCGAGCTTTTCGTCGGCCTGATCCTTAACGCTTTGCGAAACCCCGTCGGCGCCGCCGATCCAGAAGCACGCATGCGCTTGGCCATCGTCGCGCCAGCGCGCCAGCTTTTCGGCCAGTTGGCGGGACGTCCATTCCGCGCCGCGTTCGTCGAGCAGGATCTTGCGTGCATCGTCCGGCGTGGCGCGAAACAGCGCGCCGGCTTCCGCGCGCTGATCGCCGTTCGGTTTCGCTTCGACTTCGACGATGTCGACGGATTTGAATCCGAGCTGTCGCCCAGCCACGGCAGCTCGCTGCAGATAGTCTTGCGCGAGTTCAGCCTCGGCGCCGCCGCGCAGTTTGCCCACGGCGGCGACGAGGATTCGCATTGGCGGTTGTTTACGCCGGCAGCGCGCTTGGGCCCGGCGCGCCGGCCCAGATGCGTTCGATGTTGTAGAAACTGCGCACTTCCGGCCGGAACAGGTGCACGATCACGTCACCTGCATCCACAAGCACCCAGTCGCAGTGCGGTAGCCCTTCGACGCGCACGTTTTGCGCGCCTGCTTCCTTGAGCTTCGCGACCAGGCGATCGGCAAGCGCGCCGACATGGCGCTGCGAGCGCCCGGACGCGATGACCAGCATGTCTGCGAAGGAAGATTTTCCGCGAATGTCGATGGCGAGAATGTCCTCGGCCTTATCGTCCTCGAGCGAGGCGAGGATCACGCGGCTGGCGGCGTCTGCATCGATGCCCGAATCCACTCTGGCGTCGACTTTCGCCGCGGGGCTGCCGGCTTTCTTCGCGGCCGGTGCGCGCTTCAGTTCAGGTGACAGTGTGTGGCTTCCTTCTGTGGCCTAGGTCCTAAACGCTATCACTTCCGCCGAGGTTTCGCCACGGCCCCACGCCGCTTGGCGCGCAGTTCGGAGGAGTTTTCGCGATGATGGCGAGCGGTTAAGTATATCCAATCCTTGGGGATTCCAGCCCTTGACCGGATGCTACTCCCAGGCCGTGACACGATCGCGACGGGCAGGGCCGCCGCGACCTCCCGCCAATTTCGCCAGCGGCGGAAGTTGGCGAGGTTGTCCTCGCCCATCACCAGGATGAATTCCACGCCAGGGTAGTGGCGCTTCAGGAAGCGCACCGTCTGATAGGTGAACGCAAAGCCGAGCCGCGCTTCGAAATCGGTGACCATCATGTGCGCGCCGTGCGCTTGGGTTTGCGCGGAGGCGACTCGCGCCGCGAGCGGCGTCGATTTCGGCTTCAACGGATTCTGCGGCGTCACCATCCACCAGACGCGGTCGAGTCCAAGACGCTTCAGCGCCGTTTCCGCGACGTGCGCATGACCGGCGTGCGCGGGATCGAACGATCCGCCCATCAGCCCGATCTTCATGCCGGGATAAGCGAGAGGCATTGCGTGCATCGTTTTCAAGCTAAGGACAGAAGCGTGTCGCGTGAAGAGTCGCCGGCGCTCCGATTTCGTCGCGAATGCGCGTATCGGCTGCGGAATCTCTTCGCTGTTTCATTACAAATGCAGCCTTTCCTCTGCGTGAAAACCCCGAAGCAGCTTATGCTTTGCTTGTAAATATTGCGGGGGAAAGTCTCGTGATGAACATTACGCGGCGCGCGGCCCTTTTGGGCGCCGGCGCGGCAGCGATTGCAACACCGGCGCACGCCGTCGCTAACGCCGGCATCGCCAGCGATCCAGGATTTCGCGCTTGGACGGCGCCGCGAGGAGCGGGCGGCTTGCCGCTTTCGGAGAGAGTTGAGACCGCAGAAGGCGAGCGCAGCATCAGTCAATGGATCGGCCGCCGCCCTGCGGTGATCGCGTTCTGGGCGTCGTGGTGTGCGCCGTGTCTCATCGAAAAACCGCACCAAGCCGCGCTGGCGCAACGTCTCGCCGACGCAGGCGCGGCGACGCGGATATTTGCGCTGCAAGCGTTCGACGAGGGTGTGGCGCTCGATGACGCGCGCTGGATGCTCGACCGCATCCACGCCGCCTCGCTGCCGCTCGGACGGGCGACGCCGTCGGCGCAAATGGCGTTCAGCCGCATTCTCGATCCCAACGCGCGCAATCGCATCCAGCTGACGCTGCCGGCGGTGCTGCTGATCGGCGGCGACGGGCTCGAAATCGGCCGCGCGGTGGGACGCATGGTCGGCGCGGACGGTCACAGCGACTACTGGCAAGACGAAGCCACGTTCTCGTTCCTGTCACGGCTGGATTAGCAGCGGCTCACGGCGCCCAATCTTCGCGAACGCCTCCCGCGTGCGCCTCTTCTTCGCGGCGCGCACGCAACAGCGCGCTGATTTCGTTGATGAGATCGCGCACGCCGGCGCCGGAAACGCCGGAAACCAAACGCACGTCTTTGCCGATCGCGCGGGCGAGCGCGGCGCGTTTGCGATTGGCCTCGGCGGGCGTCATCGCGTCGGTCTTGTTGAGCGCCACGATCTCAGGCTTTTCCGTGAGACCGGCGCCATAAGCTTCGAGTTCGTGCCGCACAGTGCGGTACGCATCCGTCGCGCCTTCCTGCGTCGCGTCGATCAGGTGCACTAGCGCGACGCAACGTTCGACGTGACCGAGGAAGCGCGTGCCGAGTCCGGCGCCTTCCGCCGCACCTTCGATCAAGCCGGGAATGTCGGCCATCACGAAGCGTTCGCTGTCGCCCAGCGTCACTACGCCGAGATGGGGATGCAACGTCGTGAACGGATAGTCTGCGACTTTCGGCGTCGCGGCGCTCACAGCGCGCAGGAATGTCGACTTGCCCGCGTTCGGCAAACCGATCAGGCCGGCGTCCGCGATCAGCTTCAAACGAAGCCACAGTGTGCGCTCTTCACCCGGCAATCCCGGATTGGCGCGGCGCGGCGCTTGGTTCACCGAGCTCTTGAAATACGCGTTGCCGAAGCCGCCATTGCCGCCTTTGGCAACAAGCACGCGCACGCCGGCTTTGTTCATGTCGGCGAGGACCGTCTCCTGATCTTCGTCGAGCACTTGCGTGCCGACAGGCACTTTCAGCACGACATCCTTGCCGTCGGCGCCGTGACGGTTTTCGCCCATGCCGTGGCCGCCGGTGCCGCCTTTGTGGTGCTGCTGGTAGCGATAGTCGATCAGCGTGTTGAGGCCCTCGACGGCCTCTAACCAAACGTCGCCGCCTTTGCCGCCATCGCCGCCATCGGGTCCGCCATACTCGATGAACTTCTCGCGTCGGAACGACACGGCGCCCGCGCCGCCGTTGCCGGAGCGCACGTAGATCTTCGCCTGGTCGAGGAATTTCATCGCGCTCCTATATGGCGCGCGCGGCGCCGCGTCTCAATCGCCCTCGCGCCGCCAGCGGATCGAGGCGCGTTGGTCGCCGTTGGCGAGGAACGAGGTGATGAGCACGAGCCGCGGACGGATGGTCCATTCCACGCGCGTGGCCGCTTGCCCGAGGCCGGTGCGCTGCAGTTCGACGTACACCCCGCGCGTGAGGTAGACGCCGCCGGCGACGAGGAAGCCGCCGCCTTCCTCCTGGCGCACGTTGAAGCGATCGAGCCCGACCACGGCGCGCGCGGCGTCGACGAGATCGAACGACGCTTTGCCCGAGAGCGCGGCCAAGCTCGCCGCGAGTTGCGCGGCTTCGATGCCGTTCAAGTCTTCGACCGAATGCCCAAACAGCACCTGCGGAAGAATCTCGTCCTCCGGCAGTGGCGGCGTGGAGGTGAAGGAGATGTCCGGATCGGCCGCAGTGCCCGAGAGAAGAATGCGCGCGGTGAGGTCGGCAGTGTCGCGCGTGGCGGCGAGATTGATGCGCGCATCCATTGGCGCGCCGTTGAAGTAGATGTGACCGGTATCAATTTCGAACGGCTGCCCAGAAAGCGACAGCGTGCCGCGCAGCGTTTGCGCTTCGCCAAACAGCAGGGGCGCGGCATTAGTCCCGGCAAGCCGCAGATCGAGTTGCCACTCCGCCTCGACGCCGCGCCCGCGCGTGAACACGCGTCCCGGCGCGGTGATGCGGATGTCGAGTTTCGTAGCGCCGAACGCTTGGCGTCGCGCGGGCTCTTCATCCTCGTCGCCGCCGGGGCGGTTGATCTCGACGACTTCGATCGTCGGAATGCTCGCTTGCGGGCTTTGGGCGACGCTGACGTCGGCCTCGGTGATGGCGAGATTGCCGGAGAGCGTGGACTCCAAACCTTGCCATTCGAACGTCAGTTGCCCGCTCGCGCGCGCCTTCGCGTCTGGGCGATCGACCAGCCGCAAATCCTGCACTTCGAGCCCGATACGTCCCGCGCGCGGATTGGCGCTGCCGCCGGTTGCGATAATGCGTCCGCCACGAGAGTCGTTGGCGGTGAACCGCTGCACCGTGACGCCGTCCTGATTGATCGCTACGGCGGCGTCGACGTTTTCGAGTTTCACGCCCGAGAGCTTGTCCTCGAAGCGGCCGTTGGCGATTTGGATGTGCCCGTCGCCGGCGAGATAGCCATCTCCGAACGTGAGTTCGCCTTCGCCAGTGAGATCGCCGTCGAGATCCTGATCGGGCAAGCGCGCCGCCGCCCACAAGCTGCCCGCGCGGCCGCGCACGCTCCAAGACGCGCGGCCGCGGCGTTGCGGCGCGAGCGCGACACGGATCGGCGCGGCGCTGGTGTTGACCGGCGCGTCGGCTTCGAAATGCGCGACGAGGCCGTCGCTCGATTGTGCGTCGAGTTGCGCGGTAAGACGGCCCGGATCGAGATGCGCGGTGAATGTGCCGGTGAGCGCGCCGCGCTGGCGGCCCGCGAAGCGCGCATCGGTCAGCGTTACGCGTGCATCGCCGGAGAGGCCGCCGCCGGTGTTGACGATGTTGACGTCGCCAGCGATGCGTCCAGTGGCGCGTTCGCCCCAGATCGCGGCAAGCGGCGCGATCGGCGTTTCGCCAATGGTGCCGACGCCTTGCAGCACGCGTCCCCGCTCGGTCCAGTGGCCCGTCACTGAACCGTCGGCGACGATCATATCCATTGACGCTTCCATCTCCGCACCGCGCCAACGCGCGGTGAGCGGCGCCCGCGTGGAGATTTGCGCGCCGGCGAGCGCGCCTTGGCCTTGGATCGCGACGTTCGTGCCCGAGTCCGTCGCCGCGATTTGCGCGGTGCCCGCGAAGTTGAGCGGCGCGCGTCGCAAGGCGCCGTGCATGTCGAAGCGCGCGTCGATGGCGCGATAGGGGCCCGACGCTGAGATAGTCGCGGCGCGGATGCGTAATTCACCGGCGCGGGCGTCGGCGATTTGGGCGTCCAGCGTCACCGTTTGCGGCGTGAGCGCGGCCGTGCCTTGCAAGCGGCCGGAAACGCCCGGCGCGAGACCATCCAGTCTGCCGCCGAGAACAAGCTGCGCACTCGCGCCGCGTGGTGAGATTTGCGCCGTGCCGCGTCCTTCGAGCGCGGCGACATTGGCGACGAGGTCGTTGAGGTTCAGCGTCGAGTTGGCGATGACAAGCGTGGACGTCGCCGAGGTCGGCTGTCCTTCGAACTGCCCGTGCATCTCCGCTTGGCCGCGATAGGCGTTGCCAGCGGGCGCCAGCGTGAAGACGACATCGGGTTGCTGCACCGTCGCGCCGGCGGCGGTGAAACTTGCGAGCTGAGCATGCGCGCGCAACGTGGGGCGCACAATTGGACCGGTGAGTTGGCCGGTGGCGTCGACCGCGCCGGCGATTTCCGCGTCGCCGATCGTGAGCGGCCCGCGCGCCGTCGCTTCCAGATGCAAGTCCGATTGGCCGCGCACGACGCGTCCCGTCGCCGCCGCGCGCACTTGCGCGCCCTCGATGCGCGCATGTTCGACCGTGACGCCGCCGTTCTCAAACAAGAATCGTCCATCGAGGCGAGGCGCGCGTCCCGTAAGCTGCGGCACGATTTCCGGCGCGCCGCCGATATTGGCGCCGGTTCCGTCCATCACCGCGGCCCAAACGCGGGGACGATTACCTTCCTGCGTCGTGAACGCGCGCCAGCGGCCGCTCGCTTCGCCGCTCATGCCCGGAAACAGCGCACCGAGCTTCAAAAGATGCCAATCGCCGGAATACTCGCCGTCACCCCGCGTGGTCCAACCTGCGGCGTTGATCGCGATGGCATCGCCGGTGATCTGCGCATGGTCGAGCGTGAAGCGTCCGCGCGTGCGGTCATATGCGACCTGAGTTTGCAACCGCGCTAGTTTGAAGAGCGCGGGCGCATCGTCGGGCGCGCTTAGATCGCCTTGCAGCGCGAAGCGCTGCGGATCGAGCACCGCGCGCACCGGCCCGCTCATGCTCGTTCGCCGCCCAAGCACGTTGAGCTCGCGCGCCTCAAGCTGGCCTTCGAGCGTGTAGGCGTCCCCGACCGCAAGCAGTCCTTCGAACCGCGCTTGCCCGAACTCGAACGGCGTTTCGCGCGCGATTGCCGAGAGGCGCGGCGTCGTTGCGACGACGTGCATCGGCCGGGAGAGCGCCCATTCGTCGTCGAGCGTGCCCGTTGCGTCGACACTGAGGAAAGGCGTTTCCGCGTGCGCGGTGAAGTCGCCCGGCGCCGCGCCTTCGCCGCGCCACGAGACGCGGTCGCCGATGCGGCGCGCGAGATCGTTGGTGAAGGGCAGGATGTCGAGACGAGCGACGCCGTCGCTCATCCAGCGCGATTGAGTCCAGCCGAGCGAACCCTCCGCCAGGTGCGTGTCGCCGATCAGCGCGCTCCATTGCGCTGCGCCGGATTGGTCGTGACCCGCGCCGTCGGCGCTGATCTTCAGCGTCTGATCGGGCGCGCCGAAGAGCCGTGCGAGGATGCCGCCCTTGTCGCTTTCGATATCCACATGCAGCGCGAACGCATCGTGCGCGCGGAAATGCGCGATGGCGTGATCCGCCTCGGAGTCCAGCCGGCGCAGATTGAGATCGAGCTCGGCGAAATCGTCTTCGCTGATGTCTACCGCCGCGTCCGCTGTGAACTCGCCGGCTTCGCCGACGACAGCTTCCGCCAGCGAAAGCCGGCCGACACGCAGGCGGTCGATATCGACGTGATACGACGAAGCGCGTGGCGGCCGCGCTTCGCTCAATTTCGGTTGGCGCGAAATCGAGATGCTTTGTGCGTCGATCGATTGCAGACGCGTTGCGCCGCCGACAATCAGATCGAACGGCTTCCAATGCACGTTGACGTCATGCGCTTCCGCCCAAACGCCGTCCTCGTCCTCCAAGCTCAGCGCGCGCGCGTGCAGATCGCCGAGCCACGAGCCCGAGACGCCCTCGATCCGCAATTTGCCGATGCGCCCGATGCGCGCGCCGTCAGAGACGTTGTCGATTAGCCACGGCGCGGCCGGACCGATGGCGACACCAATGCCGCCGAGCGCAACGACAGCGCCGGCGATGCTCCAGCGATGCCAGCGCCGTCTTGGGCGCGGCAGAGGCAAGGGGAGCGGCGTCTCGTCGCTCATCAGAATGCCTGCCCGAGGCTGATGTAGAGCGCATAGTCTTCGTCGCCGTCGCGGCGGTCGAGCGGCACGGCGATGTCGACGCGCAACGGCGCGAAGCCGAGTTGGTAGCGCACGCCGATACCAGCGCCCCAGCGGAAGTCCGCGGCGTCCTCCCAGGTGTCGAACGCATTGCCGCCATCGACGAAGGCGACGGCGCCGAAGCCGTTGTCGAAGCGCCAGCGCGCTTCGGCCGAGACTTCGAGCGCGCCTTGTCCGCCCGGTGTGATGCCCGGCGCTTTGCGGAATTCCGGATAGATCGAGTTGTAGGCGTAACCGCGCACGGAGCCGCCGCCGCCGGCGTAGAAGCGGCGGTCCGGTGGAATGTCTTCGGCGCTGCCCGAGACAGGTTCGACCCAGCCCACGCGCGTGCGCGCCGCGAGCGTGAGGTGATCGTCGTCGAAGTAGCTGTCGTAGATGCGCGCATCGGCCATCGTGCGCAGGAATCCCAACGTGGCGTCGCCCGTTGAGACCGAAGGCTCCAGCCGGAAATCGAGGATGTGCCCGTGGCGCGGATCGAGCGGTGCGCCTGTCGTATCCTGACGCCAATCGCCGAAACCGGAAAGCACCGTCGCGTTACGGACGCCGGAGCTCTCGTCATAGCGGTCGGCGGAGAGACGGGCGCCGTAAGTAAGCGAGCGGCGCAGACGCGACGCCGCGTCGACGCTGAAGAAGAGTGCGGCGCCGTCGCGGGTGTAGGCGTCGATGTCCTCGTGCGCGACGAGCACGCCATAATGTTGCGCGTGCCCCAATCCCGCGCCGTGCGGGCGCACCAGCTCGACGCCTATGCTGCTGAGCTGTTGGCCGAGTGTGACTGAGGTCGTGAGATAGTCGGCGCGGCCCGAGATGTTGCGCCGTGTCCACTCCGCTTCCGCGCCAAACCCTTCCGTTGTCGAATAACCGAAACCAAGTTCATAAGCGTTGCGCTTTGCGGGCTCGATTTCGAGCACCACGTTGCGCACGCCGTTCGGGTCGGGGGGATCGAGCCGCGTCGCCACACGGGCAACCGCGCCGGTGCTGGCGAGATCGCGCCTGAGGCGCGCGAGACGATCGGGCGCGTAGGGAGCGCCGGTGCGCCAATCGCGCAGATGGTTGAGATAGCTCTGGCGGAACACGCCGTCGGGCTCGGCGCGCACGCTGCCCAGACGCGCAAACGCGCCTGAATGCATGACAAGGTGCACGGAAACTTGCGCCGTGGCGTGATCCACCACCACGCGCCGTTCGCCCGCGACGGCGTCGGCATAGCCGGCGTCCTGCAACGCCGCGAGCGCGCCCGCTTCCGCGGCCAGCACGTCGGCTGCGCGCGCGGGCTGATCGGCGACGATCGGGCGCAATGCTGTTCGCGCCGCACTCGCCGCCGCCTCGGAAGGCGCGTCGCCTTCGAACGCGAGTTCTGGCGCGGTGAAGCGATAGCGCGCGCCTGGCGCGATGATGAGACGCGCGGAAGCAGGGCTTTCGTTCGCTTCCGGCGTAACTTGCGCGTCGTAGTAACCCTGAGATCGAAGCCACGCCATCGCGTGCTCGGCCGCCTCTTCGCCAATGCGTTCGGCGTCGAACAGCGTCGTCGGCGCTTCGCGGTCGGGCAGCAGTTCTTCCAGCGACTCCCGCATGTCGTGATCGACGCCCTCGATGACGACGGGCGAGCGCGCTTCAGCGCTCGGCGCCGCAACCGCGGCAAAGCCGATCGCCGCGCAAAGCGCGGTCGGAAAGGAGATCGTCGAACGCATGCGTCTCGGGCGGAGCGAGGCTCGCCTGACGCGGGTTAATGAGCCATCAACCATATGCGTCCGCATCGCGGCGAACTTCGCGCGTTAACGTCCCGCCTGATGGGCGAAGCGGCAGCGCAGTTTGGAGAACCCGCTTGCGCATCTCGCCGCGCGCGAGAGAATGCGCTCCTCGTTTCGGAGCGAAGACGATGCGTGTGATGGCGATGTTTGCCGCGCTGATGCTGGCCACCGCGCCGGTGATCCTGGCCGCGCAACCGGCGTTCGCTGACGGCATCGAGCGGCCACGCCACCGGCCGCGTCCGCGTCCCCCGGCGCGCCGGCCGCCCCCGCCAGCGCCGGTCGTTCCGGTTCCGACCGGACCCGAAACGGTCACGCTTTCCGACTCCTTCTTTCAGGGTGGGGGCGGCGTCGGGACCGACATCGGCATGGAGTTCATCGGCGGGGGCGGGACGACCGTCATCGTGGGCGCAGGCGCTTCGGCCTTTGCTTTCGCGTCGGCGAGCGCGCGCGCTAGCGCCGGCGCGCGGGGTTTTGGCGGCCATCGCGGGCATGGCGGCCACGGCGGCTGCGGCTGCCATTAAGCCGGCGGCAAAGTTTCACACGCCCGCGCGCTAACCAAAACGACAGTAAGCTGTTGTCCCCTATGAATTGCCGGGCCATCTGAAACCGGCTACACGCGCCGCCCGGGGCCGGACGGCGTGTGAATGATCAAGCGAGCCCGTCCGCAAGGGGACCTCTCCATGGCGCAGGCCCAGGCCGACGCGCCGCATCTCACCGGATCCGGCGCATCGCCTGACGCGACCTCCAGCCACGATGGCGGACGCGGGCTGCCGAAAAATGCGTTCTGGGCGCTTTCGCTCGGTTCGCTTGGCGTCGTGTTCGGCGACATCGGCACAAGCCCGATCTATGCGTTCAAAGAGTCGCTCGCGCACGTGATGCAGGACGGCACGGCGGCGACGCCGGAGGAAGTCGTCGGCCTCGTCTCGCTCATCTTCTGGGCGCTGATGGTGGTGGTGACGCTCAAATACGTCGTCCTCGTCATGCAGATGGACAACAAGGGCGAAGGCGGCACGCTGGCGCTGATGGCGCTCGCGCAACGCGCGCTGAGCAAGCGCACCGCGCTGTTGTTCATGATCGGTGTCGCGGGCGCGTCGATGTTTTACGGCGACGCGCTGATCACGCCGGCGATCTCCGTGATGTCAGCCGTCGAAGGCTTGAAGGAGGTTCACTCTCTGCACGGACGCATCGATCCGTTCATTCTGCTGATTGCCACCATCATCGTCTGCGTGCTGTTCATATTCCAAAGTCGCGGCACGCATTTCGTCGGCCGCTTCTTCGGGCCGATCACGCTGCTGTGGTTCATCGTTATGGGCGGCCTCGGTTTCATGCACCTGATGACAGCGCCGCAGATTCTGATGGCGCTGCTGCCGTCACATGCGCTGTCGTTCATGATCAGCCACGGCTTTCTGACGTTCGTGGTGCTCGGTTCGGTGTTCCTAGCCGTCACCGGCGCGGAAGCGCTCTACGCCGACATGGGCCATTTTGGACGGTCGCCCATCCGCTTCGTGTGGGTGGTGGTCGTGCTGCCGGCGCTGACGCTCTGCTACCTCGGCCAAGGCGCCCTGGCGCTCAACAATCTCGACGTCATCAACGCCACGTACGCGCAAGCGCAAGCCGTCGCGCACGCGACCAACTCGCCGCACGTCAATTTCTCCTACTCGACATTCTTCCAGATGGCGCCCGACGAATTCCGGCTGCCGCTTGTGATCCTCGCCACCGCCGCGACCATCATCGCCAGCCAAGCCGTGATCTCCGGCGCCTACTCGCTGACGCAGCAGGCGATCCAGCTCGGCTTGCTTCCGCGCCTCGAAATTCGCCGCACGTCGGAGACGCAGGCAGGTCAGATCTACATGCCGCAGATCAACTGGCTGCTGCTCGCGGGCGTGCTGATCCTGATGCTCGCGTTCGCGTCCTCCACGCGGCTGGCGGCCGCGTACGGCATTTCGATCACCGGCGAGATGATGATGAGTTCGTGCATGGCGTTCATCGTCGTGTGGAAGCTGTGGAAACGGCCGCTGCCGATCGCGCTGATGATCATGGCGCCGTTCTTCATCATCGAAATCATCTTCCTGTCGTCGAACCTGCAACGCGTGGTGCAGGGCGGTTTCGTCCCGCTCCTGCTCGCGACCGGGCTCGTCCTCATCATGTGGACGTGGACGCGCGGCACGAAGATTCTCACGGATTCCACGCGACGCGACGAGCCGCTGGCGAAGTTGTTCGAAACCCTTTCGCATCACCCGCCGCATCGTGTGCGCGGCTCGGCGATCTTCCTCACCGCCGACCCCGACACCGCGCCCGCCGCGCTCATGCATAATTTGAAGCACAATCAGGTGCTGCACGAGCAGATCATCATCTTGACCGTGAAGACGCTAAACACGCCGCGCGCGCCGTCCGAGCAGCGCATCGAAGTCGAAGACTTCCTGCCCGATGTGAAGCGCGTGACGATCACCTTCGGCTTCATGGAGACGCCCAACATCGTCAAGGCGCTCACGGAAGCCCGCAAGCACGGACTCAAATTCGATATCATGAAAACGAGCTTCTTCCTGTCGCGCCGCACCGTCGTGCCAAGCGAAAAGAGCGGCATGCCGCTTTGGCAGGATCACCTCTTCATCTTCCTCGCGCGCAACGCGACAAACGCCACGGACTTCTTCCACATCCCGTCGGGACGAGCCGTGGAGCTTGGCAACCAGGTCATGGTGTAAGCTTGACCTTATGTGCACGCGGGCAGATCGTACGCGCGAGGGAGGGAGCCCATGAACGTCTGGATGAAAATCCTCATCATTGTGGTGATCGGCGCCGCCGTCGGCGCGTGCGCGGCTTTTGCCGGCGATATGATGGGGCTTGATGCGCCGCTGCTCGGCGGCGTCGCCGGCGGCGTGACGGCGGCTCTCGCGGCAGTCTTGTTCGGCAAGAAGCAGAGCGCTTAGCGATAGAGGTAATCCGCTGGTAGACCGAGGCGAATGCAGGCCTGCGCGGGCGGTGCGTTGGTGAGCACGATGCGATCGGCCGCGGCGCCGATCGCGCGCAAGAGTGTTTCGCCGCCCGGCGGCAGGTCGAAGCGTGAGTCGAGCCCGAGCAACTCGCGCGTCCATACCGGCGTGATCGCAACTGCGGCGCGGATCGCCAGCAGCTGCACGGGCCGGGTGAACGACGGCAGAATCGGCGCGCGGCGCAGGATCGACAGAAATTCAAACACGATGTCCGAACGCTCCAGCTTTCCGCGCATGCGCGCGAACAGCGCTTCCGCTTCCAATACTGAGCGCGGAACGTTCACAGCGCCATAGAGCGGCGCGATGCTAGCGCCTTCGGCGTAGAAGGTATCGCACTCCGTTGGCGTCAGCGTGCGCGCGTAGCGGCGATAGGCTTCGAGAAAACCGAAGCCCGCGGTCGCTTGCACCCAGGTCAGCAACTCCGGATCGTCTGCGGCGTAGGCGACGCCAGACGGAGTTTCGCCAGTGATCGAAGCGTGCCGGCGCGAGACCCCGGCGATCATCGCGCGCGCGACGTCGGCGGGGCCGTAGATCGTCACCATCGCCGCATGACCGGTGCGTTTCATGCGCGTGAGCGGATCGGTCCGGAAACTGGTGTGATCCCACACGCCGGTGCGCACGCGCGGCTCGGCTAGCTCCAAGATCACGCCGGCGACGCCGCCGATGATGAGCGTCAGCGGATTTTTCATCACCCGCCACGAGACCGAGTCCGGCTTCAGCAGAGCCGGCGCGCCGTCCGGTTTGGCGAAGTCCACGCGCGGCATGCCCGGCGCGTCGAGGAAGTCCTGAGCGGCGGCCTCGATGCGGCGCTGGAGCGGGTCGGGCAGGCGAACCATTGCGGATTTCTATGGCGCAACTTCGCCCGCGCGGATATGCGAACCGCACCATGGATGACCATTCGCAACTGCAGGGACGTTGGCGTTTTACCGGGATGCAGGTGAGCGGTGCGGAGATTCCGCGCGCGCAGCTTGGGCCCTCGAGCATCACCATCAAAGGCAATCGCTTTACGGCGACCGGGCCGGGCACGCTCTACGAGGGCGACATGACGCTCGATCCGCGCGCCAACCCGAAGCGGCTGTCGGTGCTGATGAACCGCGAAGCGGATTCCATCATGCTCAACGCGATCTACGAACTGAAGGGCGACACACTGCGGCTCTGCGTCGACGTTGTCGGCGGCCCGGCACCGAGCGGGTTCACGTCAAGTAAGGACAAACCTTGGGCGCTGCAGACATTGCAGCGCGAGCGGGAGCGCTAGCGATGGACGACGTTTCCAAGCTGCAAGGCACGTGGAAGATCACGACGCTGGAGATGAACGGCGCGCCAATGCCGCAGGCGATGTTGGCCAACGCGAAGATCGTCGTCGACGGCGACCGCTTCACCTCGCTTGGCATGGGCGCGGAGTACGCGGGGCGCATGAGTGTGGACGCCAGCGCGACCCCGAAACGCTTTTCCGTGAAGTTCGACGGGGACGGCCCCGAGAGCGGGCGCACCAACAACGCCATCTACGAACTGAACGGCGACGATTGGCGCATTTGCGTCGAAGTCGGCGGCGGTCCCGCGCCCACAGCGTTCGCGACGCAGCCCGGCGACAAGCGCGCGCTCGAAACGCTCGTGCGTGAGAAGTAGCATCGATGGCGTCGCCGTCATCCGCGCCGATCAACGCCCAGCTTTTGCTGGCGCAGCAGTATGAGCGCGAAGGGCGACATCAGGAAGCGGCGGCGCTCATTCGCGACACCGCGCGGACAGGCGATCTCAACGCGCAGTATCTGTGGGCGACGCGCCAAATCTTCGTTGGTTTGAAGGAACGCGACGAAGCGGTTGCACTGATCCGCGCCGTGGCGACGCAAGGCCACGCGCAAGCGACACATTTGTGGGCCGTGCTCGCTGCCGCCGGGTTTGGCCGCAAGCAGGACTGGCGTGCGGCCATGGAACATTTGAACAAGGCCGCGGAGCGCGGCGATCCACGCGCGAAGGGACAAATTGCGCTTTTGGGTTCGCCGCAAAAGTTCGACATCGCGCCGTGGCTTGACGTCCCGCCCGCAAGTATGGCGTTCGCGTCGCCGCGGATCGGCATCATCGAGAGATTTCTTGCGCCGGAAATCTGCGATTGGGTGGTGTTCTCGGCTCGACAGAAACGCATGCAGCGCGCGTACACGGTCGATCCCGCGACAGGAGCCTGGTTGCATCATCCTGGCCGCACCAACACGGGCGTTTATCTCAACGTGCTGGAAGCGGATGTAATCACCCGGCTTATCAAGGCGCGCATCGCCGCGGCGTTGGGATTGCCCGTGAACCATCAGGAGGACGCGAACGTCCTCCGCTACGAAGTCGGCCAAACCTTCGATGTGCATGTCGACGGCCTCGACCCCGACGAACCCGGCTATGCAGGCGAACTAGCCACACTTGGGCAGCGCTCAGCGACATTCCTCATCTATTTGAGCGAAGACTTCGACGGCGGCGAAACCGCGTTTCCCGCGCTCGATTGGAGCTATCGCGGCAAGAAGGGCGATGCGATCTTCTTCTGGAATGTCACCGAAGAAGGCGCGCTGGAAAAACAACTCCTCCACGCGGGCCGGCCGCCGACGCGCGGCGAGAAGTGGCTCTTCTCGCAATGGGTGCGCGATCGGCCGATTGAAGGCGTGGCGATATCGGCTAGGGGCTGATGATGACGAAGAGCAGTGTGAAAAAGGTCGTGCTCGCCTATTCCGGCGGCCTCGACACTTCGATCATCCTGAAGTGGCTGCAAGAGACCTACGGCTGCGAGATCGTGACGTTCACGGCCGATCTCGGGCAGGGCGAAGAACTTGCGCCCGCGCGCGAGAAGGCGCTGGCGATGGGCGTGAAGCCGGAGAACATCTTCATCGACGACCTGCGTGAAGAGTTCGTGCGCGATTTCGTGTTTCCGATGTTCCGCGCCAATACGCTCTATGAGGGCCAGTATCTTCTAGGCACGTCGATCGCTCGGCCGCTCATCGCGAAACGGCAGATCGAGATCGCCAACATGGTGGGCGCCGGCGCGGTGTGTCACGGCGCGACCGGCAAGGGCAACGATCAGGTCCGCTTCGAGGTCTCGTACTATGCGCTGAAGCCGGACGTGAAAGTCATTGCGCCGTGGCGCGAGTGGGATTTCGAAGGCCGTCCGCAACTCATTGCGTACGCCAAGAAGCACGGCATCCCGATCGCGCAAGGCAAGGAGCAGGACGCGCCGTTCTCAATCGACGCGAACCTGCTGCACACGTCGAGCGAAGGGCTGGTGCTGGAAGATCCCGACGTGGAGGCGCCCGACATCGTCACCAAGCGCGCGGACCGCCGCACCACTACACCGGAAGAAGCGCCGGATCAGGCGGAAGTCGTCACGCTTTCGTTCGAGCGCGGCGATCTCGTCGCCGTGAACGGCAAGCGCATGAAAGCGCACGAACTGCTCGGGGAGCTGAACACACTCGGGAAGAAGCATGGCGTCGGCGGACTCGATCTGGTCGAGAACCGCTACGTCGGCATGAAGTCGCGCGGCTATTACGAAACGCCGGGCGGCACGATCCTGTGGCACGGCCATCGCGCCATCGAGTCGATCACGCTCGACCGCGGCGCGATGCACCTGAAAGACGAACTGATGCCGCGCTATGCGTCGATCATCTACAACGGCTTCTGGTGGACGCCCGAGCGCAAGATGCTGCAAGCGGCGTTCGACGCGTCGCAAGAGCAAGTCGCGGGCGATGTGAAGCTGAAGCTCTATAAGGGCGGCGTACGCGTCGTCGGCCGCTCCTCGCCAAATTCGCTCTACTCGAAAAAGCTCGTGGGTTTCGACGAAGCCGGCGGCTACAACCAGGCCGACGCCGAAGGCTTTATCAAACTCAACGCGCTGCGTTTGCGCATCCAAGCCGAGCGTGATCGGAAGCGCGGGAAGAACGAGTAGCGCTGGCGATGCACGCCTACGACTTCATCCTCATCCTGTTCTCGTTCGTGTACGCGGCGGCGGTCACGCATCTGCTTGCGGTGGCCGGTGAAATCGTCATCGCGTCGAAGCGCATTCGGCTCTCGTGGTTCAACGCCGGCTGGATGCTCGCCGGCATGCTTTTCACGTGCGCCTGGTGGATCGGCCTTTGGGACCTGCGCACGGTGCGCGTCTGGAGCGTGGGTTCGATTGCGTTCTTTTTCTCGGTCGCGGCGGGCATGTATCTCTTTGCGCGTCTAGTCTCGCCGCACATACCGGAGCGGGGCGACGTCGATCTTAGGCAATTCCACGCTCAGGAGGGACGCAAGTATCTCATTGCATACGCGGCGTTGTCGTGGATCACCGTAGGCGTGAATGCCGAGTTCGGCACGACCGCCGCCGCGATGCAGTGGGCGACGCAGAACTTTGCGATCGCTCCGATGGCGTTGGCGACCACCGCGGCGGCAGTCTTCACCAAGCAGGACTGGGTCCAAAGCCTCGCGCTCGCGATCCAAATCGTCGGCTGGTTCTGCTACTTCGCGTTCCTGCAATCGCCGCTTTCGGGCTGAAGGCGCGCAACGCGACTCACATGCTCGGCAGGATTAGCCCGATTAGCACCGCGCCGTAGTGCCCAGCCGCGCCGATGATGACGCAGGCGTGCCAGAGCGCGCGGCGATAGGGGAGCGTGTGGTTGAGGTAGAGGAGCACGCCGGCTGAGTAGATCAGCCCGGCCACGACGAGCATGCCGATCGCCAGCGGCGGCAGCGTCTCCACGATCGGCCCGAACAAGAACACGCCGATCCAGCCGAAGCCTAAGTAGACGAAGCACCAGGCGCGGTCGGACATTTGCGGCCACAGCACCTTGCCGGCCGCGCCGACCAACGCGCCGAACCACACCGCGATGGTCACCGCGAGCGCGAACTCCGGCGGCAGCAGCTTGATGGTAAACGGCGTGTAGGAGCCGGCGATCATCAGGAAGATCGCCGCTTCGTCGATGCGGCGAAGAACGCGCCGCGCGGGCGAGGGACGCGTGAGGTTGTAGATGGCCGAAGCGATCAGCATGGCCATCAGGCACGCGGCGTAGATCGCGCTTGCCGTCGCCATCGGCACGCCGCGCCACATCAGGGATGCCGCAACCAGAAGACCGCCGCCGAAGAGTGCGGCGAAGATGCCGACCGCGTGCACGATGCTGTCGGCTTTGAACTCGGCGCGCGACGGGTAGTGCTCTTCGAGCTCCTTCTCGTCTGCCACTAAGAGGTCGGCTAAAGCCACGTTCCACTCTTCTAAGTTCGTTCTCGTCGGATTTCACCGACGCTTGAACCTACAGATAGTTCCTCCGCCTTAAGGTTAGATGATGGAATGCGTGTTTTCCCGACATCACAAGCGGTTGAACTCCGCACGTGTCGCTTACGTAAACCATGCACGCATCGCGCGTTCGTCTGTGGCGCGATTTTCGCAGCGTGCTCTGCATGCGCGCTTTGTCCCAAAATGCGACACAATCGAACGGTGTTTCGCCGCAGAATCTGCGCGACGAAGCCCGTTTGCTTGCACTTGCAGGCGTTTTGCTGATCGCGATCGGCTTTCCAGTGACGCTGGTCCTTGTACTGATGGCGCTCGCGCCTGACGGCATGTCGCCGGTGTTGCCAGCTGCTGCCGGCGGTCCACCGTTGCTTCTTGGCTACATCGCTTGCCATTACGCATCGGCGCGCTTGGCGCGCGCTAAGGCGATCGACCACGCTCATTGATCTTGCGCGCGAGCGCGTTTGGCGGCAGAGCATCGCGCATGGATTTCCGTTCCAAGCCCACGCGGCGACAGGGCCGACAGCAAGGCTAACGCCTCGCGCGCGCAATTCGCGCGCGCTTCGTTGCTGTCATTCACCTTAGGAACGAGTTCTTTCCATGCTTCCCGTCGATCCCGCGCGCTTCGCGCTTTACTGCGGCGTGATGGCTGTGTTCGCCGCCATCCCCGGTCCCGCTAACCTTTTCATGATCGCCACCGGTGTCCGCGCCGGCCCGCGCGGTGTGCTGCAAGCGGTCGCGGGCTTGAACGCCGCCTCGGTGGTGTGGATCGCCGCCGCCGCGCTCGGGCTGGGCGCATTGGCGGTGGCGTTTCCGCTCGCGTTTCGCGTCGTGGCTGTCGTCGGCGCGCTCTATGTCGCTTGGATGGGCGCTAAGGCGCTTTGGGCCGCCTGGCGGGACACGGCGCCGGCGCTCGATGCGACCGGGCGCGCCACGGGCGCCTTCCGCGACGGCTTCGCCGTTCAGATCTCCAACCCGAAGGCGATCATCTTCTTCAGCGCCGTGCTGCCGCCTTTCGTCGATCCGGCGCGGCCCGCGCTTTGGCAATTCGTCTGGCTCGGCGCGACGGCGGTGGCGATGGATGTGATCGCCTTCACCAGCTACGGCCTCGCCGGCGGCGCGCTCGCACGCTTGCTATGGGAGCGTGCGGCGCGACGCTGGTTCTCGGCGTTCGTTGGCGTGCTGCTGGTGGCTGCGGCTGTGCTCATCCTGATGCGCCAGTGAACAAAGCGCAGCGCCCGATGCGCCCGCGACGCGAAAGCGTCTGCGCGCAATCGCGCGCACGCTATGGCGCGCCAACACAACACAGCGATTTCCGCATAATCAGCGCGCGATTGGCAGCCGCTTCACGCCAATGCTAGCAACGCTCTGGTATTGACTTAGTAATACCTTGGCCCGCAGCCTTCTAGTCTCGCGAAACCGAAAGCACAAGCGCGCGTTCGTTTTCGTCGGAGAAGGGAAGAGCGTGACGGAAAACGAACTCAGCTTGCGTCTTCAAGGCTGGCGGCTCGCCACTGCCGAAGTTCTTTACTACATGCCCGATCATCCGAAGCTGCTGCAGAGTTTTGTCTGGCAGACGCTCGATCTCGCCCCCGCGTATCCCCGCATCCACAAATTCCTCGAGTACTGGCGGCGTGAGATCGACGCCGTGATCCACTCGGTGCGGCTGGCCAACGGCGAGCTCCTCGGCCCGGCCCCCGTCAAAACGGCAAACCTCTACCTGCATCACTAGTTTGAGATTGGCTCCAGGGAGCCTTCGCGCCCATATGGCGTTCACGAGGGCGTAACAAGGAGCACGACGATGCGCGCCATCTTGGCCGCGGCGGCCTTTGGCCTGTTAGCCGCCTGCGCCACGCAAACCCCGTATCAGCCCGCCGGTACGGGCGGAGATCGCTACGGCTACCAAGAGCAGCAGATCGAAGCGAACCGAGTGCGCATTACCTTCCGGGGTAATTCGCTGACGGATCGCGAGACGGTCGAGACTTATCTCCTCTACCGCTCCGCGGAGAGCACGCTTGAGCACGGCAAGGACTATTTTGTCATCGCCCACCGCGACACCGATGCGCGCCGGCGCATCGTCGGCGACGCCGCGTATCCGCGTCCGTTCATGTTCGACTATTATTACTTCTCGCCGCGCCGCGGCTGGGGCCCATGGTACGACCCGTTCTGGGGCGATCCGGTCAACTACCGCGAAGTGACGCGCTACGAAGCGTCGGCGGAGATCGCAATGTTCAACGGCCCGAAGCCCGAGAGCAATCCGGACGCGTTCGACGCGCGCGAAGTGCAGCGCAATCTGCAAGGCCGCATCGTCGCGCCGCCGGCGCCGGGAAGCTAAGGCGGAAAGCTAAGGTCCTTCGACGCGAACGCCGCGCGCGCGCAACATCGACACGACGCTGTCGCGTCCGACGAGGTGCGCCGCCCCGACTGCGATGAACGTGTGTCCTGAGCCGTGCAGGCGGCGCTGGATCTCCTCGACCCAAGCCGCGTTGCGGCGCGTGATCAGCGCGGCGTAAACGACGGGACCCGCGTCGCGGATGTCTTCCTCGAACAGCCGCGTCAGCGCGCGAACGTCGCCGCGCGACCAGGCGCGATCGGTCTCTTCGAACGTGTCTTCTTGATCTTCGATCTCTTGCAGCGTGCTCGACAGGAATCGCTCTTCCTCCGCCGCCGGCAGATCGGCGAGCACGCGCACCTGCTGCTCCACCGTCTCGAGATAGGAACGGCGCAAGCCGCGCCGGTTGGCTTCGCGCGAGAGATAAGCCTCGACGCCCGACTCCTGACTCTGTCCGCGCGACATCGCGTAAAGGTTCGACAACACGAGCGCGGCGCGCCACGGCCGCTGCGTCTGCAGCGCCCGCGCGTCGATGCCAACCCGCGGCGCCACGCGGGCGAGTTGCGCGCGTTCGTTCGCCGGCAAGCGCGCGTCGAGCGTCTGCCCCGCGGGCAAGCTGCCATACCGATTGACCAAAGCCGCAAAGCCTGCGGGATCGCTCTCGATGTCGGTCTCGAGCACCAGCTCGTCCGCCGCGCCGAACGCCTGTTCGAAGCGCGGTCCGCGCCAGCTCAGCTCCGAGGGCAGGATGTGCGCCGTGCCGAACAGCCAGATTTCGCTGTCGGCGTCGGCGATGCGCCAGATGGCGGGCTCAGCCCCGGCCGCGACCGACGCAGGCGCTGACGGCGCGCACGCCACGGCCCAAAACGCGCAAAGCGCCGCGAACAACGTGCGTATGGGGGTGCCTCCCGGCCGCTTACTCATTGTGCGCCTTCGTCACTCAGACTTCAGGTCTAGGCCGTCAGGCTGGCTGTTTCGAGGGGCCTTCGACGGCCAAAATCAGCCCATGCGCTTCACGATCCAGTATCTGCGCGAGAGCACCGAAGAGGATTCGGTCTGCCACACCGTCATGAGCAAGGCGCAGACGCTCGAAGACGCAGGCGATGAAGCCTTCGCGGCGGCGTTTTCGGCCAACACCATATTCGGCGCATGCGGCTTCCAAATCCGCGACGCCCGGCGCGGCGGGGAAGTGGTCGCGCTGGAAGCCATCGACCGGTTTGCGCGCCCGCGCTGGCTCAGCTAGCGACTCGACGAAAGTTCGCTGGCGCACCCGACAGGATTCGAACCTGTGACCTCTGCCTTCGGAGGGCAGCGCTCTATCCAGCTGAGCTACGGGTGCTGGAAAAAATGGTGCCGCCTACGTGACTCGAACACGTGACCCCCGCATTACGAATGCGGTGCTCTACCGGCTGAGCTAAGGCGGCCCGGTTTGGCTTGAAGCGAGCGGTGTCTAACCGGGTGGGGCCGGCAGGGCAAGCCGGCGGACCGGCGTTGGTTCAGCGCGCCTCTTCCACCACCGCTTCCACCGGTTCGCGCCGCGGCGGGGAGAGTGCGGCGGTCGGCAGCGCCATGCCGAGCGCGTCGCCGCCGCGTTCGAGGCGCGGATGGATGAGCTGACCGGCGTCGCCGTAGGCGTAGACCATGCGGGCCCAGTCGTTGTCGTCGTACATGAAGGCGGGGCCTTCGGGATCGAGATCCGACCAATCCGGTTCGCGCGGCGCCGTGGCGGCGTTGTTGAGCCAGGTGCGCGCGCCATTTTCGTCTCCACGCCCGCGCGCGACTTGTGCGAAGAGGGCGGCGATGCGCGCGGAGGGGAATTCGCGGTAGGCGTCCTCGAGCGCGGCTTGCGCGGCGCTCCATTCGCCGCGCTCCATGGCGATGTCGGCCAAGACGAGCTTGCTTTCGCGGTGTTCGCGGCGGCGCTCGACGAACGCGGCCATGCGTTGGCCGCGCGCTGTTGCGGACTCGCCGCCGATGAGATCGCGGTACGCATGGGCGATCGCCGGATGCGGGCCGTTCTCCCACGCTTCTTCCAGGATCGCGGCGGCGCGTTCCGGTTTGCCTTCCGCCACGAGCAGACGTGCGGCGAGTGCTGCGGCTGGCGCAAAGCCCGGCGACATGCGGAACGCCTTCTGCGCCATGTCGGAAGCTTTTTCCGTGCGGCGTTCGCGGTCCAGTTTCGCAGCGGCGGCGCAGAGCAGGACCGCGCGACGGCGCTTGGCGACTTTGTCCTCGAGCAGCTTGCGCTTCTCGCCGATGTCGAGCCCCTCGATGGCGCCCTCCCAATCGGCGGCCTGAACTTTCAGATCGAACGCGTACTGGAACGGCCACGACGACGTCTTCGACGCGCGCAAGGCCGCATCGGCGTGCGCCATCGCCGCGATGCGGTCGCCGCGCTTCAGCGCCGCGGCCATCAAGCCCTTGCGGCCGAGCAGCTCGGTGTCCTCGTGCTGCAGCATGCCTGAATAGGCGCGCTCGGCGGCAGCGTAATCGCCGGCGACTTCCGCCGCGCGCGCTTGCAGCAGTGCCGCGAGACGCGGTTCGTCGATCAGGTCTTCGGCTTTGTCGGCTTGGCGGCGCGCTTCTTCGAATTCGCCGGCTTCCGCCGCGATCAAGCCAAGCGCCAGCGCTTCTTGCCCGCGCCGGAATTTCGCGCGCTCGCTGGCTTTGCCGAGACGTCCGGGCGCATCCATCAGAAACATCAGCAACCGCAACAAAGGCAGCGCGACCGCCATGAACACCAAGAGCATCAACAGCGCGAAGAGACCGGTGGTCTCGAATTGCCAGCCGCCCCAATTCGCGGTGACCGAACCGGCGTCGGTGTTGATGATCTGCCAGGACGCAAGCGCTGCGCCGACGGCGACGATGAGAAGGAAAGCGATCCGAAGCATGGTGCTCTAGCCTCTCCGCGCCAGTTCGGTGCGGATCGCGGCGATGCGCGCGTCGATGTCGAGCCGGCGCTGCGCGCCTCGGAGCCACGGATCGGCGACGCGCCGCGCTGGTCCGGACAAGCGGTTCACCGTCTGAACCGCGCCCGCGAGATTGTCGTGATCGAGCTGCTGGTTGGCGACTTCGACGACGCCGTCGGGCGTATCGAGGCGGTTCACGCCGGTTTGCCGGATGACGATGAAGTCGGCCAGAAACGCTTGAATGCGTCCCCAGAAACCGCTGCCCGCATTGGCCTGGCGCGCCGTGCGGATGATCGTGGCGTCGATGCGGTCGAACTCTTCGCGCAATTCCGAGCGCGTCGGCGCGCCGGTGCGCGCGAGCGGTTCGAGCGCGACAACGTTGGGATCTTCCGGCAGCAACGCTTGCAGCGACGCGTAGGATTGCACGAACGGCCCCGATGAGCGCGACGCTTCGGCTGCAGCCGCAACGGCAAATGCCGCGCGCGCGGCTTCGACAGCGGTGCGGGCTTGCGCGGCAACCGCAGGCAGATCCTGCTTGAGCCCTTGCACTTCGGTGACGAGCTGCGCGACTTCTTCCGTCGACGGCATGCGGCTCAAACGCGTTTGCACGTCCTGCAAGCCCGCTTGCATCTGAAACACGCGCGCATTGATGTTGGCGCGGTCGGTGTTGGCGTTGGCGGCCGCGGAGAGCGGCGTGTTCATGATCGTCTCGATCGCGTCGAGGCGCGCATCGAGCGACGCCGCAGTTTGCGCGCCGCCGGAGCTCGTCGTCGACAAAGGCGCGTTGCGGTCGGGAAGTGTTTTATCCAGCACGCTGCGGATTTCCGGCACGCGCGGCGCGTAAGCGCCGCCAGCCGCGCCTGCGCCGGCGGAAATCACCGCCAGCACCAAAGCCGAGCCAAGACCGATGCCGCCGCCGGGGCGGTAATGATGTTCGGCCGGCTCGAACTCGACATCGATCGGCTCGGCGCGACCGCGCCCGCCATGATCGTCGTTGCTCATTGTTCTCCCCGCTGTTCCCCGGGCGCTCCAAAGCCCAGGATTCTCCCTGGGAATCACGTTCGAACCGGCTGGTAGCCGGATTCTGAGGTTTAGGCTGCGCCGACTGGCCGCTCAAGCGTTTGCCCCAGAGCGGGGTCCGGCGGGTTAACGCAGCAGCGCCGCGCGGATGAGGGTGTCTTCGCGCGGCTTTTCGGCCACGCGGATTTGTTGCCAGGGCGAAACCGAAGCGGCGTCTGCGACCGCTTGACTGATGCACGCGGCGATGAGCGACGGCGCATTCGGCGCGCCGAGTTGTGCGAACGCTTGCGCAGCGCGCGCGCTGTGAAACATGACGACGTCGAGAGGTGAGGCGAATGCAGGCGGCAACTCTGTTGAAGCGATTGAGGCGTAGGCCACGCGCCGTTCGACGGTGAAGCCGAGGTGAGTGAGTTGTCCCGCGAGATCGCCGGCGACGTGGTCGCCGCCGATGTGGATCAGTTTTCCACTGCGCGGATCGAGGAGAGATGATGCAAGCTTCGCGAGAGCGCTCACGTCGCCATCAGCGGAGTGAACATTGGCGAACCCGGCGTCGCGCGCGGCTTCCGCGGTGGCGTCGCCGACGGTGAGCACCAGGCGATCGCGCTGGTTGCGCGCATCGGGAAAGGCGCGCACGCCGTTCGTGCTTGTGAACAACAGCGCCTGCGCGCCATCGACATTTGTGTCGTAGGCGCAAGGTACGATGCGAAGGAGCGGCGCGACGACAGCTTCCGCGCCGGCCTGACGCAGCCTTTCCGCGGTGCGCTCGGCGTCCGGCAAGGCGCGCGTGATCGCGATGCGCAGAATCATGACGCGACCTCGAACCCCCGCCCCTGGGGGCGGGGGTAGGGGGAGGGGGCGTGCAGAATAAAGCGCAGGCGGCGCCATCGCGCTCTGATACGAACGCCCCCCCTCCCTACCCTCCCCCCGTTGGGGGGAGGGGCGCGATATCTGCGCAACGCGCTCATACGTCGATCATCACGATGGCGTCGCCGGCTTCGCCGCGGATTTCCGCGCCGAGTCTCGCGCCGAGTGCGCGGGCATCGGCGAGGGCGTCTTGACCCAACACAATGCCGGTTTCGCGCCGCCAGCGGCGTTTTCCGTCCGGCGTCAGCGTTTCGCCGATGAAGGCGAGGCGCTTACCGTCGCAACGTGCGAGCGCGGCGATGGGCGTTCGGCACGAACCGTCGAGCGCGCCGAGAAATGCGCGTTCCGCTTCGATTTCGAGGCGTGCGTTGGCGTCTTCCAGTTTCGCCAGCGCTTCGCGCGCACGCGTATCGTGGGCGCGTACGGTCAACGCAATTGCGCCTTGGCATGCGGCGGGCGGGGTTTCGCGCGGATCGACTAGGCTCGCGGCGCGCGCCTCGAGGCCGAGGCGTTTCAGTCCGGCGAGCGCAAGAAACGTCGCGTCCGCCAAGCCGCTTTCGAGCTTCTTGATCCGCGTGTCGACGTTGCCGCGGAGCGGCACGACTTTGAGATCGGGCCGCAGGTGAAGCGTCTGCGCTTGCCGGCGCAAACTCGCGGTGCCGACCACGCTGCCCGCGGGCAAATCCGGCAGTGTTTTCGCCTTCGCGCTGACGAATGCATCGCGCGGATCTTCGCGCTCCGGCACGCAGGCCAGCACGATGTCGTCGTCGAGACGCGTCGGCAAATCCTTCAGCGAATGCACGCCGATATCGATGCGTCCATCGCGCAGCGCTTCGTCCAGCTCCTTCGTAAAAAGACCTTTGCCGCCGGCTTCGATCAGCCGCCCATCCTGCAAGCGGTCGCCGCTGGTGGTGATCGGCGTGATCGGCAGCGCGTCTTCGCTGACGCCGAGCGCCGCGGCGATTTTCGCGCGCGTCAGCTCCGTCTGCCGAAGCGACAGCGCCGAACCGCGCGCGCCGATGCGAAAGAGGGGCGAAGCCATCTGCTTCGATTACACGCGAGGGCGCTGGCGCGGGAGAGGGGAAGGCGCCAAATCCATCGCGTGAAAACCACGACGATCCTCGGCATCGAAACCAGCTGCGACGAAACCGCGGCTGCTGTCGTGCGGCTGCCCGCCGACTACGTCGCGGGCGGCGCGGAGGTGTTGTCCGACATCGTGCTGGGCCAAGCCGCGGCGCACGCGCCCTACAAGGGCGTGGTGCCGGAGATCGCGGCGCGTGCGCACGTGGAAGGGCTCGACGGCGCGATCGCCGAAGCGATGCGGTCGGCGGGCGTGCGGTTCGAGGATCTCGACGGCGTCGCTGCAACGGCGGGACCGGGATTGATCGGCGGCGTGATGGTGGGACTTGTCGCGGCCAAAGCCATCGCGCTCGCGCACGACAAGCCGCTGATCGCTGTGAACCACCTCGAGGGCCACGCGCTGTCGCCGCGGTTGGCGCAGACGGTGGCGTTTCCTTACTTGCTGCTGCTGGTGTCCGGCGGGCATTGCCAATTCATCGGCGTGATGGATCTGGGCGTGTATCGCCGTTACGGCTCAACCATCGACGATGCCCTTGGCGAAGCGTTCGACAAGACCGCGAAGCTGCTCGATCTCGGCTATCCGGGCGGACCGAAAGTAGAAGCGCTGGCGAAAAACGGCGATTCCACGCGGTTTTCACTGCCTCGGCCAATGCTCGGTCGCGACGGCTGCGATTTTTCTTTCGCCGGTTTGAAAACCGCGCTGGTGCGCGAAGTCGCGCGGCTCGGCGCGCTCACTGAGCAGGACAAAGCCGATCTGTGTGCGAGTTTCCAAGCCGCCGTCGTCGACGTCATCGCCGATCGCACGCGCAATGCGATGCGCGCGTTCGATTCCGTGTGGGGTGCGAAGGGACGGCTTGTCGCGGCGGGGGGCGTTGCGGCCAATAAGGCGATCCGAGGCTGTTTGGAAGGTCTAGCTGCGGAGCGGGACTATGACTTCGTCGCGCCGCCGCTGAAATGGTGCACCGATAACGCGGCGATGATCGCTTTGGCGGGTGCTGAAAGATTGCGAGCGGGATTCACCGACGATCTCACCGCGCCCGCCCGCCCAAGATGGCCGCTCGACGAAGCGGCCGCCCTCTTGCGCCCCAGCCATAGGCCGGGGCGCAAGGGAGCGAAGGCTTAGGCCACGATCCGCGCGGCCACGAGCATCACCGGGGCCATCGCCGTCGCGACCAGGGCGACAGCGACGATCACGGCATAGACGCGACCAAACGCTGGCAGGGTACGCGCTGACATGGACATCTCTCCTCATACGTCCGCGATGTTGCAGGTGCGAACATCACGAGGATGCGGAGATGGGACGTTTTGGATGCGCTAACCACCCAGAAAGTCCTAGGCCAGCTATGCAAAAATGAAGCAGCATCGTTAATTTCACTCCATTTGTGCAGAGAAGACACAGGCGCGAAGGAAAATCCTTCGCGCCTGCAAAAGTACCCGGGGCTGGGAGGCTTCCGGGAAGGGGTTAGGCGACGACGCCAAGCGCGAGGCCGACGATAGGGGAAGCGGCGGCGGCGACGAGGGCGGTGGCGGCAATTAGGAAGAGCGAGAACGTGAAGTTGGTGGGGCGAACGGTCGTCATGGCGGCGGCTCCTGGGCGGAAAGTGATCATGAGAAGAAGATAGCACCGCCCTTTATGGTGATCAATGAATAAAATCATTTGTATTCAATTATTGCGTAATTGTAATCTGCTGGCGCGTTCCGGTAGCTTGCAGGGAGAGCGGCGGAGCTAGGCGGAGGCTTCGGCTTTGGCGCGCGAAGCGGCGGCCGGAGTCGAGCGCGTGGCGAGGCCAGTCAGGATGAGCGACAGCACGCCATCCAATTCGCGCTCGAGCTTCGGCAACGTCAGTTGCGAGAAGAGCTGCGGAAAGCCGAACTTCGCTAGCGACGCCTGCACCATCTCCGCTGTGTAGTCGACATCGTCACTGGCCGCGAACACGCCGGCTTCGACGCCTTCTTCAATCAGCGCGCCAAGTACGACGCGATCCTGCGCGAGACATTCGTTGAAGAACAGCGGCCGTTCTTTCGCCAGCACTTCCGCGACTTCGAGAATCTTCGCGTTTTCCGCGACCAGATTATAGTTGTCGCGCATCCGCACGAGGAACATGTCGCGCAGGCGCTTATCGACCGGCAGATCCTTCTTGCGCGCGATCGCGGCCATGCGCGCTTGTTCTTCGGAATAGTGCTTGCGGGCCATCGCTTCGGCGATGTCGATCTTGGCTTCGAAAAAACGATAGATGTTGCCCGGCGACATGGCGCAATCGGCGGCGATTTCGGCCATGGTGGTTTTGCCGTAGCCGTAATGCTTGATGCGCGTCATCGCCGCGTTGAGAATACGGTCGCGGGTGGCGGCCTTTTCATCCATCCCCACAGAATAGTCGGTATTGACTGAACATTCAATGAAAGATTCAGGAACTCCATTCGAGACCGTCGCCGTCCTGGGCGGCGGCGCCTGGGGGACGGCGCTGGCGCAGGTGGCTGCGGCCGCGGGGCGAAAGGTGACGATCTGGGCCCTGGAGCCCGAGGTGGTGGAGGGGATCAACGCCCGCCGGGACAATCCGCTCTTCCTGCCCGGCATCGCCCTCCATCCGGCGCTCAAGGCGACTGGGGCGCTGTCGGAAGCGATCCGCTCCGATCTGATCCTGGCGGCTTCGCCGGCTCAGCATATGCGCCCGGTGCTGAAGACGATCGCGGCCGAGGTACCGAAGCGCGCGCCCATCGTTTTGTGCGCCAAAGGCGTCGAGCGCGGCACGCTGGCGCTGATGACGGACGTGCTCGAGGCGGAAATCCCGCAGGCGACGCCGGCGGTGCTGTCCGGCCCCGGCTTCGCCAAGGACGTCGCCGTCGGACTTCCCACAGCCGTCACGCTTGCCTGCGAGGACGCCGCCCTCGCGCAGCGCGTGGTCGCGACTATCGGGCTGCCCACGTTCCGCACATATGTCGTCGACGATCTCGTCGGCGCCGAGATCGCGGGCTCGGTGAAGAACGTCGTCGCCATCGCCTGCGGCGTTGCGGAGGGACGCAAGCTCGGCGACGGCGCGCGCGCTGCGCTGATCACCCGCGGCTTCGCCGAGATGACGCGGCTCGGGCTGGCACTGGGCGCGAAGGCGGACACGCTGCACGGGCTCTGCGGGCTTGGCGATCTCGTGCTCACCTGCACCAGCATGACCTCGCGCAACACCTCGCTCGGCGCAGCGCTCGGGCAGGGACGCGCGTTGAAGGACATTCTCGCCGAGCGCCGGTCGGTCGCCGAAGGCATGGAAAGCGCGCCCGCGATCGTCGCGCTATCGAAGCGTCACGGCGTCGAAATGCCGATCTGCGAAGCCGTCGATGCGATCCTCGCTGGGCGCGTCAGCATCAACGACGCCATTCGCGGGCTGCTCGCGCGTCCGTTCCGCGCTGAAAGCGAATGAGCGTTTCGGCGTCTGGTGTCTTCCTAACGCGGCTGAACGATGTGCCGGACGGCGGCGCGATCGTCGTGAATCTCGCGTCGGGCGGTTCGGTGATTGTCGCCCGTAAGGGCGGCGAGGTGTTCGCCTACGAAAACCGCTGCGATCACGCGGCGTTTCCGTTGCAGCACGAGGACGGACGCTTGCTCGTGCAGGACGAGCGTTATCTCGTCTGCGCCATGCACGGCGCGAGCTACGACATGACGAACGGCGCGTGCGCCGGCGGGCCGTGCAGCGGTGGACTGAAGCCTGTCGCGATCGAGATCGTCGAAGGCGCGGTTCTTATTCGTTAGGCAGCATGTTGTCGTCGCGCCGGCGACGCGTCAGCAGATAACCGCCCGCCGCCAGGACGACGATGCCGATGGCGATGAACGGAAACCAGCCCGACAAACCGGCGAAGCCCGATTGCGGCGCGGTTTGCGTCGTCGACGCTGCCGTTTGCACCGGCGCGGGCGGTACGCCCGTTACGAGCGCAGGGATGGTGAAGTTGGAAACGCGGTCGCTCGCAGCTTGGTAGTCGGCGTAGCGCTGACCCGGCTCAAAGCTCACCATCTGCAACAGATCCGGCGCGGCTTGCTGCATCGCCGGCAATTGGTCGGCGCTGCCGATCGACGTGAGCGAAACCACGCCGGTTCGCCCCAGTTTGCGTTGTTCGAAGCGCATATCCTTGCCGCCCGTGCCTGGCGCGGCGGCGCGCTCAGCCCAGCTCAAGTCCGCGGATGCATCGACGAAAGCCGGCGCTGTAGCGAATCCTTCGAACGTGCGTCCTTGCGTTTGCCGCGCCGCGCGCACGTCGCCTTCGAATGTTGTCGCCGTCAGACCGCTCGCTGTGTTCGACGGGACGTAGCCGATGTCTTGAAAGCTCAACACGGTCGCCCACGCGCCGGGCTGATCGATGCGCTGATCGGCGCGCGCGATGAGGCCGAGGATCGTGCCGCTCGGCGCTGGCGCGCTGTTGCGCGCGAGATAAGCTTGCGCTTCGTCGGCCGAGTAGAACATGTAGCCGGCCGGCACATTGAGATTGATCGCGCCGTTCATTAGGTCGATCGAACCGGTGCGGCCTTGCGGCGCCGGCTGCTGCGGCAGCGGTTGAGCGCGCACCGGTTGCGCGGCGACGTCGGGCCCGGGATTGCTGGGGCCATCGGCGAACGCACATGGCGCGAACAGGAGAGCAGCAGCCGCAAATGCGGCGCGCCAGCGCGATGCCCAAGCTGTCATGCGTTGTCTCCCTCTCGGCCCCCGCCGAAAGCGCTTGTTAGCCAAACTTTTGACGTTTGTCGCCCTGTCACGCCCGGCAGACGGTGCGCAGTTCCGCAGCGGCGGCGGCCATGGCGTCGCTGATCGCGGCGCGCCAATCGGCAAGATTTCCCGCCTTTTGCGCGGCTTCGGGATAAAGCACCGCGCGCGACGAACTCACCACGCCGCCTTCGAGGCCGTGCGCGCTTTTGGTGAAACCTGCGACAGAATCGGAAGCGCTCGCGCCTTGTGCGCCGTAGCCCGGCACGAGGAATAGCGCATTCGGCAACGTCGCACGCAGCGCGCGTGCCTCGTCCGGATATGTCGCGCCAGCGACGGCCATCAAACCTGACCATCCGGAAGCGCCTTCCAGACGCTTCGCCATCGGCGCAATCATTTCAGCCGTGCGCCGCCACAACGGCGCCCCGCCAACATCGAGATCTTGCAAATCGCGCGCGCCCGGATTGGACGTGCGCACGAGTACGACGACGCCTTTTTCCCGCTGCTCCGCCAACGCGACGAACGGTTCGAGTGAGTCGCGACCGAGATAGGGATTCACTGTCACGCAATCGGCGTCAAAGCCGGGCGCAGCGCCGAGGCATGCACGCGCGTAGCCCTCGGCGGTCGTGCCGATGTCGCCGCGCTTGGCGTCGAGGATGACGATGAGCCTTTGTTCGCGCGCGCGAACGCAAAGGTCGCGCACGACAGCGACCCCTTCGGGACCGTATTGTTCGAATAATCCGAGTTGCGGCTTCACTACGCCGGCGTGCTTCGCGGCGACGGCGATGATTTCCTCACCGAACTTCGCGACGGCGCGCGCGTCAGATTTTGCGTCGCCGAACAGGGCTGGGATACGGTCGGGAAATGGATCGAGGCCGACGCACAGTGGCGTGTCCTTGCGGCGCACCGCCTCGATCAGGCGATCGGCGAGCGCCGTCATCGGATGTGCGGATCGCCGGGCCCGATGCACACGACCTGCGCGATCGCGAGCGAGCGCCGCAAATCGTCGGCTTCCTGGCCGTAGTTCGCCGGCGTCAGCCGCGGCGCGACGCTGCCTTCGGCGCGCACGCGCTCGACTTGCAACAGATTCAGCAGCGTGGAAGGCGAGGCAGTGTAGATGCGTCCACGACGCGCGGACTCGGCGATAGTGACGCCGATGACTTGCCCGTTCGCGCCGATTGCTGGCGCGCCGCTCATACCGGAGAGCGAACCGCGCAAGCCCGAGGTGCGGCCCAACTCCGCCCACGCCAGCACCGGTTCTTCAAGCGAATAGCGCCCGCGCGCGATGAGGCGCTCGCGGCCGATTAAGCGCGAATACGCTTCACCCGGTTTTCCTTGCGGGAAACCCACGTGAAAGGCGCGTTGGCCGATTTGGAAAGCGCGCTCCGAGTCGTCGAGCTGCAACGCTTCAGGCGCGCGACCGGTCTTTAGCAGAGCGAGATCGGCAAACCCCGCGCGGCGCACTTGATCGACGGGCGCAGCAGTTGAACGCGAGACGATAATGCCGACTTGCTCGCAGCCGTCGACCACATGGCGCGCGGTCACCCACCAGCCGTCGGCGCTGATCGCAAACGCGGTGCCGAGACCGGAAGAGGCCGGCGCGACATCGACGAGAATCTCCGGATCGAACGCGGACGCAGGCGGCAGCGGCGCGCCAGCCTGCAGCGCATCGGGCAGCGGTTGCGTGGACGGCCTGCGCTCGTCCACTTGGAACAGCGTGTACACCACCGCCGCGATGACGATGATGTACAAAAGCCAGTCCGGAACGAATCTCACCTGTTGAACCCGCCTAGTGCATATTCGGATCGGTCACCGCGCCGGAAATGATGAGCGCCAGGCCGATCTTCACGCTCATCAAAAACACCGCAGCAGCCACGTCGCCCTCCGCAATGCGGCGGGGCAATTGGTGCAGAAAGATGTCGGCGAAGCGGAACGCAAGCAGTTGCAGCAGCAAAGTCACGATGCTCCACACCAGGAGGTCCAGGAGTCCGACTGCGCTGCGAAGGCAGGCGCCGAGCGGGATCGCGAGACCGACCACAACGCCGCCGAACGCCAGCGCGGCGGAAGGATTGCCGGCGCGGATCAAGGCCAGCTCCTTATGCGGCGTCATGATCACGTAGATGATCAGCGAGACGATGAAGAGGCCAAGCGCCGCGCCCAGCTGAATGGCGAAATCCGGAAATCCGGACACGAACATGCTGACGGCGGAGGAGACGTCCATGACCAAATCCTCATTCGGCGCCGCTTAGGCGTGACGATTTGCGCCCACTTTGAGGGGAGATTTCGTGCGCGCGCGCGTGCAAGAAGACCCTGCCTCCGCGCTGGGCGCTCTAGCGGTTCCGGCCCGGGTTCGCAAGACGCGGGGGCGGTAGCGTCCACACCCCCATGGAGGCGACAATGGCGGAACGCAAAGCAGCGTTGGTGACAGGCTCAACGAGCGGTATCGGCCTCGGCATAGCCACAGCCTTCGCCCGCGCGGGCATGGATGTGATGCTCAACGGCTTCGGCGATCCGGGGGAAATCGAGAAGACGCGCACCGAGCTTGCGAAACAAACCGGCATGCGCGTCGAATATGACGGCGCCGATCTGATGAAGCCGGAAGGCTGCGCCGAACTGGTTTCGCGCGCGGAAAGTGCATTCGGCAAGCTCGATGTGCTGGTGAACAACGCTGGCATCCAGTTCGTCTCGCCGATCGAGGATTTTCCGGTCGAGAAATGGGATGCGATCCTCGCGCTCAATCTTTCCGCGGCCTTCCACACCATCCGCGCGGCGATGAAAGGAATGAAGGCCCGCAAATACGGGCGGATCATCAACACGGCTTCAGCGCACGCGCATGTCGCTTCGCCGTTCAAGAGCGCGTACGTGGCGGCCAAGCACGGCATTTTGGGCCTGACGAAAACAGTCGCGCTCGAAGGCGCGACGTTCAACGTGCGCTGCAACTGCATTTCGCCCGGCTACGTGTTCACGAGTCTGGTCGAAAACCAGATTCCCGACACGATGAAAGCGCGCAACATGACGCGCGAACAGGTGATCAACGACGTGCTCCTGGCGGCGCAACCGACCAAGGAGTTCGTGAAAGTCGAAGACGTCGCGCAAATCGTGCTGTTTCTAACGACGCCGGCGGCCGATCAGATCAACGGGGCGTCGCTCAACGTCGATGGCGGCTGGACGGCGCAGTGAGCGCGAAGACCAAGAAGCTATCCCTCGCGCTGCAAGGCGGCGGCGCACTCGGCGCCTACACGTGGGGCGTGCTCGACGTGTTGCTGGAAGACGAGCGCATCGACATCGCGGCGATTTCCGGCTCGTCCGCCGGTGCGATGTGCGCCGTCGTGTTGGCGGAAGGCTTCGTCGAAGGCGGCCGGGAAGGCGCGCGCAAACAATTGCGAGCGTTCTGGGAAGGCATCGCGCGGGCCGGGCAGGCCAACCCATATCGTCGCACGCCGATGACAGCGTTCTTGAACGCCTTCACGCCGACCTGGGCGCAGAACGCGGCATGGAGCTTTTGGTCGGAGTGGGGGAAGAGCGTCGGTTCGCCCTACAATTTCAATCCCCTCAACATCAATCCGATCAAGGAAGTGCTCGAGGAGCTGGTCGACTTCGAGAAGGTGCGCAAGTGCGGCATCGAACTCTTCATCGGCGCCACCAATGTGGAAACCGGCCGCGTGCGCATCTTCGAGAACGAAGAACTCTCCGCCGACCATTTGCTCGCCTCGGCGTGTTTGCCTTGGCTGTTTCAAGCGGTGAAGATCGGCGGCGTTCCGTACTGGGACGGCGGCTACATGGGTAATCCGCCGCTGTTTCCGTTGTTCGATGTCGAAGCCACGCGCGACATCCTGATCGTCCAAGTCAATCCCATCGTGCGTCCAGGCGCCCCGCAAAGCATGCCCGACATTCTCGCGCGCGTGAACGAGATCACGTTCAATTCGAGTCTGTTGTCTGAGTTACGCGCCATCGAGTTCGTTGCGCGCCTGTTGGATCAAAGCCGGCTGCCGGAAGGGCGCTATCGCAAGATGCTGGTGCATGCGTTGGCCGAGGATCACGCGCTGCAGCCGCTCGGAATCGGCACGGATTTGAACACCGACCTCGCTTTCTTCGAAGACCTGTTCAAAGTCGGCCGCGCGGCGTGTGAGCGCTGGCTCAAGGCGCATTACGCGGCATTGGGCGAGCGCTCGACTGTCGATCTTCGCGCCATGTTCACGGGCGAAGAGGGTCACAAGATGCCCAAGCAGCCGGGGCAAAACTGATATTCACCGTTCGTTAGAGCCGCGGCGCGATGCTGCGGCGCATGCGTTTCGCGTTCATTCTCCTTGCTGCGGCGTTGCTCGCGACGCCCGCCACCGCGCAGCCCCAGCAATCGCCAGATCGTCAGCAGCGGCTCACTTCGGCAGATTCCTACGTGCCGATGCCGACGCTCTCCACCGGCGTGCTTTCGCGCTACTCCGCGGCGGGCACGCTTGTCGTCGACATGGGTCTCGATATTCCCGACGCCGGCTTGCGCAACCGCGCCCAATCCAATGCGCCGCGCTTGCGCGACGCCTTGCGCACCGCGCTCGCGACTTACGCAACGACGTACTATCGCGACCGCACCGCCCCCGATCCGTCGACGCTCACGCGCTTGTTGCAAGGTTCGGTCGACCGCACGCTCGGCGCGCCGGGCGCGCGCGTGCTGCTGACCAACATTATCTACCAGCGCCGCGCCGGCTAAGTGCCGCGGCAGGCGATCGGCTGGATCACGCCGGTGACGCTGCCCTGGACGGGCGAGCGATAGATTTGTCGCGGCTCGTCGCGCGCCACCACGGTTTCGTTCGCGCCCATGAATTGGCGCTCGACCACCACGAACTGGCCGGTGTCGCATTTGAAGCGATAGTGCAGCCGCTCGAGTTCGTAGCGGATGATGGTTTCGCGCCGCTCGGTCTCGACTTGGAAGAGCTGTGTCGTCGGGTGATGCACCCGGATCCAGATGTCGGCGGTGCCGTCGGCATTGCGGGTGATGGTGCGCTGGTTGAAGTGGATGTCGCCGACCGCGCACGGTGGCTCCGCGCACGTTTCGCGCTGGCGGGCGACCAAGAGCCAATCGGGCATGTTGCGCGTCGAGCCGAGCAGTACGGGCCCCGTATTTTGCTGCGGCTGTTCGGCGGATTGGCCGCCGCTCGTGGTGCTCGCGTTCTGCCCGCAGGCGGCGAGCGCGAGGAGGGCGAGGGCGGCGAAGAGTGTGCGCATCATGCTTTCATCTTTGGTCGCGGCGCGGTTCCGGCAAGTCACATCGCTGAGATGCCGCCGTCGATCTTGATTTCGGAGCCTGTCACGAACCGGCTTTCGTCGGAAATCAGATAGAGTGCGGCCATCGCCACGTCCTCAGGCTTGCCGATGCGCCCGAGCGGCACCTGGCGGCCAAGTTTCGACTCGGCTTCCTCCTTCCCGAACATTTGCCGCAGCGGATCGAGGATAGGCGTGTCGATGAAGGTCGGGTGGATCGAGTTGGAGCGGATATCGAGTTTCTGCTTGGCGCAATGCAGCGCGATGTTTTTGGAGAGCAGCCAGACCGCCGCTTTCGAAGCGTTGTAGGCCGGCGTGTTGTGCGAGGCGATCAGGCCTGCGATCGAGGATATGTTGACGATCGAGCCGGGCTGGTTGTCGCGCAGGTACTTCAGCGCGTGCTTGGCGCCGAGAAGCACGGAATCGACGTTGACGCTCATCACGCGCCGGAATTGCGCAAGCTCGATTTCCTCGACGTTGCCGCGCCCGCCGGAAATGCCGGCATTGTTCACCAGCGCCGAGATGCCGCCCATCGCCTTGTCGGCGGCCGCAAGTGCTGCGACCCATTGCGGCTCGTCGGTGACGTCGAGTTCGAACGCGAACGCCGTGCCGGCGCCATGCTCCTTGTTGAGTTCGGCCGCGAGTTTTTCCGCGCCGACGAAATTCAAGTCCGCCAGGGCCACCTTCGCGCCTTCAGCCGCTAACCCGCGCGAGATAGCCGCGCCTAAGCCCTGCGCCGCGCCGGTGACGAACGCTTTTTTCCCCGCAACCCGTCCGCTCATTCCGCTCCTCCCTGCGCCGCAACCTCGTCCATGAAGCGCGCCAGTGCCATGTCCTTCTCTGTCACGCCGCCTGCGTCATGCGTGGCGAGCGTGACGTCGATCTTGTTGTAGACGTTGAACCACTCCGGATGGTGGTCGTGTTTTTCGGCATGCAACGCCGCGCGCGTCATGAACGCGAAGGCGGCGTTGAAGTCCGCGAAGCGATAGCTCTTTTGGATTGCGTCCCGGCCTTCCGCGGCGCGCCAGCCGGAAAGCTGCGTCACTGCCGCCGCCGCGCCGATCTTCGCCATGGAGGCCTCCTTGCCCCTGCAATGGACCTCCTGGGCGCCAAGCTCAAGCGTCAGGCTTCGGCGCTGATCGCGCCAATCGCGGCGACCGGCTTGGCCGCGGCGGCGACCGAAACGCCGAAATAGATGGCCATGACGACCACGAGGATGGCGACGATGTTGTGGAGCTTGGTCATGGGCGTGCTTCCGCTGTTACGGCCGCACTTTGGACGCAGCGCTGCAATCTCGCCGTGCCGTGGGTCACGCGGTTGCAGCGCAAAGAAAAACCGCCGGCCCTCGCGGACCGGCGGTCTGAATTGCCGTGTGCGCGAACTCTAGTTGTCGCGCTGCTGTCCAGTCGCGCCCAGATCGGGGGCCGGTTCGTGCCCGGTGACGCGGATGCCGCGCCCAAGCTTCGAGTTCCACATGCCGTAGACGAAGTAGATGAGCACGCCGACGATCACGTACGGGATGAAGAAGTTTCGCGTTCTTTCTTCCGACATCAGCGACATCAGCAGGATGAAGCACAACCCCGCGCCGAGCACCGCGACGATGATGATCAGCCAGGTCGGCATCTTGAACGGCCGGTTCAGGTCTGGCCGCGCGAAGCGCAGGTAGATCACCGTAATGCAGATCAGCATGAAGGCGACGAGCGTGCCGACGTTGGTGGTGTCGCCGAGGAAGTCGAGGCCGGTGAAACCTGCAAACCCGGCGGCGACGATGCCGACGAGGATCGTGTTGAGGATCGGCGTCTTGGTTTTGGCGTTCACGTTGGCGAAGATCGGCGGCAGCAGGCCGTCGCGCGCCATTGTGTAGAAGATGCGCGTCTGCCCGTAGAGCAGAACCAGCATCACCGACGACAAGCCGGCGAAGGCGCCAACCTTCACGACGTAGGAGAACCATCTCAAGTCGACCTGACTGTTGGCCGTGATGTGGTTCACGGCCGTCGCGATCGGCGCCGGGTCGGTCTTGCTGAGCGCGGTGTAGGGAATGACGCCCACGAGCACGGCGCAGGTGAGGATGTAGAGGATCGTGCAAACGGCGAGAGAGCCGAGAATGCCGATCGGCATGTCGCGCGCCGGGTTCTTCGATTCCGCGCCCGCGGTCGAGACCGCTTCAAAGCCGATATAGGCGAAGAAGATCACGGATGCAGCGGCGATGACGCCGCCGACGCCGTAGGCAGAATCGCGACTGTGGCCGGTAACGACATTGCCCAGCGCCGTCCAAATCTGCCCGCCCAGCGACATGTCGGATCCGGGCGGCGGCGCGGGCACCTGTTCGGGGATGAGCGGCGACCAATTCGCCGTGTTCACAAAAAAGAAGCCGATGGCGATGAAGGCGATGACGACCGTCACCTTGATGGCGACGATGATGTTGTTGACGTTGGCGGATTCCGTCACGCCGATCGCGAGCAGCGTGGTCACGGCGACGATGCCGATTAGGGCGGGTAGGTTCATGACGCCGGCGACTTGGGCGTGCGTGAACGCGTCTTCGACCGTTGTGCCCGGCGCCGCCGTGAGCGCGGCAGGGATGTGCACGCCCAGATCGTGCAGCAAACTGACAGTGTAACCCGACCAGCCGACTGCGACGGTCGAAGCCGCGACGCCGTACTCGAGCAGCAGCAACACGCCCATAATCCAGGCCACGAATTCGCCCATCGACGCGTAGCTGTACGAGTAGGCGGAGCCTGAAACGGGGATGGCGGCCGCGAGCTCGGAATAGCAAAGCGCCACCAGCGCACAGAGGACGCCGGTGAGCACGAACGAGACCATGATGCCTGGGCCCGCAAACTCAGCCGCCGCGCGGCCGGTCAGCACGAAAATCCCGGTGCCGATGATGCAGCCGATGCCGAGGAAGACGAGGTTCAGCGCACCGAGGGACTTCTTCAGCTCGCTGCCGGAGTGTTCCGCGTGCATCTGCTCGACGCTTTTGCGGAGAAACAGTCGCCCGAGCGGCGGGGTCGGCCGAGGGCCGGCTGATGTTGCAGTCACGGGTGCTTCCTCCAGAACCTTCTACGGGTCGGCGCGGAAGCTAGACGAGGGCCGGGGGCCCCACAAGCCGCGCAACTTCACCCTTAGATGAACGGCCAGGCTCGCAAGCGCAGCATTGTTGCGGCTTCAGCGCAGTGTGTCCGGAACGTCCCAACCGCGGCGCGCGCAAGCCGCGAGCACGGTGTTGCGCAACAGGCAGGCGATGGTCATCGGCCCAACGCCGCCGGGCGAGGGCGTGATGGCGCCCGCGGTTTCAACCGCTTCAGCGAAAGCGACATCGCCGACCAGCTTGGTCTTGCCTTCACCCTTCTCCGGCGCGGGAACACGATTGGTGCCGACATCGATGACGATGGCGCCGGGGCGGATCCAATCGCCTTTGACCATTTCCGGGCGTCCGACCGCGGCGACGATGATATCCGCGCCGCGGCAAAGCATGCGCAGATCACGCGTCTTCGAATGCGCCAGCGTGACTGTGGCGTTCTTCTCCAGGAACAGCAACGCCGACGGTTTGCCGACCAGGATCGAGCGGCCGATCACGACGACGTTCGCGCCTTCGAGAATCGGGCGGATGGTTTGCGCGAGAATTACGCAGCCGGTTGGCGTACAAGGGCGAAGGCCTGGCTTGCCGAGCACGAGCTTGCCGGCGCTCGCTTCGGTGAGGCCGTCGACATCTTTCAGCGGATCGATGGCGGCGAGAATGCGCGGTTCGCTGATGTGCTTGGGCAGCGGAAGCTGAACCAGGATGCCGTCGACACTCGGATCGGCGGATAGCGCTTCGACTTGCTTGAGCAGCTCCGCTTCGCTGGTTTCCTTCGGCAAGCGGATTTCGATCGAGCGCATGCCGACTTCGCGCGTCATTTTTCCTTTGGAGGTGACGTAGACCTGGCTCGCCGGATCGTCGCCGACAAGCACGACCGCCAGCGCCGGTTGCGCCGGCAACGTCGGCACGATTGCGGCGATGTCGGCGCGGATGCCGGCGGCGATGGCCTTTCCGTCGATGATGGAAGCGGTCACGTGCGTCGACCTTTCATCGGGCTCGGGAGCAGTTCAAAACGCTCCGGTCACGGCCATGATCAGCACGCGCTGCAGCACGTAGAGCAGCAGGATCAGCACCATCGGCGAAAAGTCGACGCCGGAAACGCGCGGCATGAAGCGCCGGATCGGCCGCAGCATGGGATCGGTCAGCGCGTTGGTGAGCCGCCAGATCGTTTCGATGAACTGATTGCGCCGGCTCACCAGTTCGAACGCGATCAGCCACGACAGCACCGCCTGGACGATCAACACGAAGATGATGAGGTTGATGATCCAGATGGCGACGCTGACGAGGATGAAAACGATCGACATGGGCCTCCGGCGGTTGCGATTTGGCGCGGGTCTAGTCCGCTTCGGCGTGTTTGAGCAACTTCTCTTCCCTCATCCCGGGCGAGCGCAGCGAGACCCGGGACCCAGTAGCGCAACGCGGAACGATTCTCTGGGTCCCGGCTCTACGCCGCGCTTCGCGCGGCTCCGGCCGGGATGAGGAAGGGTGGCGGCGGTCCGTTGACGCCCGTTCGGCCTCGGCCCTATATCCCGCGTCCCTAGAACTGGACAAAAGGGCCCGTAGCTCAGCTGGGAGAGCGCCGCGTTCGCAATGCGGAGGTCAGGAGTTCGATCCTCCTCGGGTCCACCAGTTCTCAAATATCGATCAGCTGGCAGAACTTCGGCAAATCCACATTGCCGCCGGAGACGACGCAGACGATCGGCCCGTCGCCCGCCTTGCCGGAGAGCGCCGCGGCAAGCGCCAGCGCGCCGGCGCCTTCGGCGATGACGCGCGTCTTCTCCGCCATCAGCTTCATGGCTTTGCGCGTGTCCTCGAGGCGGACGACGATGGCGTCGTCGGCGATCGGGCGCATGCGCTCCCACATGCGCGGGATGACGCTGTGCCCGCCGGCGCCGTCGACGAAGGAGGCTTCCCACGCTTCGAACCGGAGCGGCTCGTCGGCTTCCATCGAGATTGCGAATGGCGCCGCCGTTTCGGGTTCCGCGCCGACAATCTTCACGTCCGGCTTCATCGCTTTGACGCCGCTGCCGACGCCGGCGATCAACCCGCCGCCGCCAATGGCGCAGATCACGGTTTTCACGTCCGGCGCGTCTTCGACGATTTCCAGCCCCATGGTCGCGTGACCGGCGATGAAATTGTGATCGTCGAACGGATGGATGAACACGCCTTCGCAGCCGGGGAAGGCGTGCCCTTCGAGCGCTTTCCACGCGACGTCGTACGGCACGGGAATGAGCTTCGCGCCGAGCGCGCGCATGCGGTCCATCTTCGCTTGCGGCGCCGTTTCAATGGCGACGACGCTGCACGGCACGCCCGCCGCGCGCGCGGCGTAGGCGACGCCTTGGCCGGCGTTGCCGGCGGAAATGGTCCACACGCCGCGCTTGCGCTCTTGCTCGGAGAGCATCGCGACGGCGTTGGCGGCGCCGCGGAGTTTGTAGGCGTTGATGGGCTGCAGGTTTTCCAGCTTGAGGCGGATGTCCGGGCCGTTCGGTCCGAGTTCGAGCCGCACCAACGGCGTGCGCAGCACCGTGCCTTTGATCCGCTCGCGCGCGGCTTTGATTTCATCGAGCGTGATGGGGCGGACGGGCGGGAGTGCGGACATGCGTGCGTTCTTACGCTTCGCAGGCTTGGCCGGGAAGCGTAAGAGTGGCGCATGCGCTTCATCGACCGCGACGAAATCGCACGCCGGCTGACTTACGACGTCTGCATCCCGCTCGTGCGCGAGGCGATGTGCGCGTTTTCCAAAGGCGAGACGAAGCAGCTGCTGCGTTCGATCCTAAAGCTCTCCGAAGGGCGGATGTTCGGCGTCATGCCCGGGGCGATGGGCGCGGACGCGGCGTTCGGCGCGAAGATTGTCAGCGTGTTCGCGGACAATGTCGCCAAGGGCCGGCAATCGCACCAGGGTTTGGTGCTGCTCTTCGACCCCGACACAGGCGCGCCGGTCTGCGCGCTGCACGCCGGCGAAATCACGCGCATCCGCACGGCCGCGGCGAGCGCGGTCGCCACCGACGCACTGGCGCGCAAGGACGCGCAGCGGCTGGCGATTTTCGGCACGGGCGAACAAGCGCACGCGCATGCGCACGCCATCGGCAAGGTGCGTCAGCTTGAGTCGATCGCGATTTGGGGGCGTTCGTTCGAGAAAGCGAAGGCGCTGGCGCAGAAGCTGCAAGCGCAGACCGGGCTTTACGTCGATGCGATCGACGATGCGCAGGCGGCGGCGCAGGCGGATATCATCTGCACCGTCACGTCATCATCGACGCCGGTTTTGCGGAGCGCGTGGGTGAAACGGGGGACGCACGTAAATGTTGTCGGCTCAAGCTACGCGGGTCCGACGGAGATCGACAACGACCTCGTCGCCCGCGCCCGCTTCATCGCCGACAGCCGCGAAGGCGTGCTCGCGCAAGGCGCGGAGTTCCTGAACGCGAAGGGCGCGGGCGTGGTGGGCGACGCGCATGTCGTGGGCGAAATCGGGCAGGTGCTGGGCGGCGGCGTTGCAGGGCGGCGTAGCGCGGAAGAGATCACGATCTACAAATCGCTCGGCCACATCGTGCAGGATTTGGCGAGCGCGTGGTGGCTCCACTCGAATTGAAATGTCATTCCGGGCGAGCGGAGCGAGACCCGGAACTTAGGGATCGTAGAGCGCAGTGTGTTGCTCCTGGGTTCCGGCTCTTCGCGAGCTTCGCTCGCTTCGGCCGGAATGACTGAGGAAGCTTATCCGATTGGTTCGAGCGGCTTGTCCTTGATGCGATCCAGATTCCCCGCGCCGGGCACGAAGTTCGCTTCGATCCGAATCCCGTCGGGATCCTCGAACAGCACGGAATAATATCCCGGCGCCCAGGGCCCGTCGTCCGGCGCGCGCACGATCGTCGCGCCGAAATCGCGCATCGCCGCGTGCAGCGCGTCGACATCCTCGCGCGAGCGCAGACGGAAACAGAAATGATGCAGCCCGATGCGCCCTTGGTCGAACGGCGTGTCGCGATGCTCCGGAGGCGCGGCGCGGATCAGCACGCCGGTGCGTCCGCCGATGCAGTAGAACACCTCCGCATGATCGTACTGGATCGCCATGCCCAGCGTTTCGTGCAGCAGCTTGAAGTAAAACGGCCTGCTCGCCGCCAGCTCGCGGACCGTGAGCTGGATGTGCGCGATGCCGTTGGGGGAGATCATGGAGCGCCTAGCGCACCTCGTGATACTCGTACGCGTCACGGACTTCCCTGTTGAAGTATCCGCCTTGTGAGTCCGCGTTCAACAATTCTTCGTACGTGTCGACTGGCACGCCGTCGTAGACATACGTCCGTCCGCTAACGAACGAGACGTGCAGTTGGCGCCGCTGAAAATCGTAGGCAATCTTATCGATGACTGTCGAAGAGACGTTTTCGAAAACCAGCGACTTGCCAAGGCGCTTCGCTGGTCCCGTTGAAACAAAGCGGCCCGATCGAGCCGACTTCGGACCAGTCGTGGCCACTTTCGCCGCCCGCCGAAGGGCGGCTTCCAGCTTTGGGCGATCGAGCTTAGGCATTAGTCATTCCAGGCTTGGACGATTGGAAACTCACCTTCGAGACTATCACAAATGTACCACTCGTTCACCAGCGACTTGTACTGAGGAAGACAATTCAGACTACGCTGAAAGCGCGGGCGGACCACGTGCAGGGGGATGCCGTGACCGCCGCCAGCAACTCGCTTGGCCACGCGGGCTAGCGACGCCTCGGCGCTAGGCAGCCGGAGGTAAATCAGGCCCACATGATAGCTCTGGGATCGCCATGCGGGCGTATCCCAACGAGGAGAGCGTGGTCTCGAACATCAAGTCGTGACCGACGCTGACGAGCGCATCGATCTGACGGAGCATCAAGCGAGCAGCTTGGATTTCCAGTTCTTGCTGTGAGCGGTTCGACCGTGCGAGAGACCGCGCAATCTCATCGGCGTTGACGAACGCAATGCCTTCTTCATCGCGAAGAAACTGGTTGGCGAAACTTGTCTTCCCAGCTCCGTTTGGGCCCGCAAGAATAATGATCTCCGGCATACTTGAGACGTTAACACTCCCTGCGTTGCGAACAAAGGCGAAACACGTCAGCTTCCGCGCATGGCGCGAATCAATGCGGTGCGGGCTGAGGCGTTTGCGGATTTGAATGCGGAGCAGCGCGCGGCCGTCGAACACGGCAGCGAGCCGTTGCTTGTCATTGCCGGCGCCGGTTCGGGAAAAACCAAAACGCTGTCGTGCCGCGTCGCGCATTTGGTGGCGACCGGCGCCGATCCGTCGCGCATTCTGCTGCTCACATTCTCGCGCCGCGCGTCGAGCGAGATGATCCGGCGCGTGGGCACAGCGCTTTCCGTCAACGACGTCGCCATACCGTGGGCGGGCACGTTTCACGCCGTCGGCGCGCGGCTGTTGCGCGAATTGGCGCCGTTGATTGGGCTCTCGCCCGATTTCACCATCCACGACCGCTCCGATTCCGCCGATCTCATGGGCATGGCGCGCGAGGAGTTGTCGCTGGCGAAAGGCGCGAAGCGCTTTCCGATGAAAGGCACGTGCCTTGCCATCTATTCGCGCGCGGTGAACGCGGAAGAGACGATCGCGGAAGCGCTCGCGGCTGCGTTTCCGTGGTGCCGCGAGTGGGAAGAAGAGCTGAAGAAGCTGTTCGATGCGTATGTCGCCGCGAAGCAGAAGCAAAACGTCTTGGATTACGACGATCTGCTCTCGTACTGGGCCGAAGCGATGGAAGAGCCGGCGCTGGCGGCGGAAGTGTCGCGGCGTTTCGATCACGTGCTGGTCGATGAGTATCAAGACACCAACCGCCTGCAGTCGCGCATTCTATTGCGCCTGAAGCCGGACGGGCGGGGCATGACGGTGGTGGGCGACGACGCGCAGTCGATCTATTCGTTCCGCGCCGCCACTGTCCGGAACATCCTCGATTTTCCCGCGACGTTCACGACGCCCGCGCGCATCGTGACGCTGGAGCAGAACTATCGCTCCACCGCGCCGATCCTTGCTGCATCGAACGCGGTGATGGATCTCGCGCGCGAGCGTTTCACCAAGAACTTGCGCACCACGCGCTCCGGCGGCGCGGCGCCGAAGCTTGTCAGCGTGCGCGATGAAGCGGATCAGGCGCGCTACGTCGCGGAGACCATCCTCGAAACGCGCGAGCGTGGCGTCGATCTGAAGCAGCAAGCTGTGCTCTTCCGCGCGGCGGATTTCTCCGCGCCGGTAGAGCTCGAACTGCAACGCCGCGACATTCCGTTCGTGAAGTTCGGCGGCCTGAAGTTTCTCGAAGCCGCGCACGTAAAGGACTTTCTGGGCGTGCTGCGGTGGGCGCAAAATCCCGGCGATCGTCTTGCGGGATTTCGCACGTTGCAACTCATCCCCGGCGTCGGCCCCGCCCGCGCGCAAAATATCCTCGACGCAGGCCGCGACGCCTTCGGCGATCTCACCGCGCCGCCCGGCGCCGGCGAAGCCTGGGAAGGCCTGCGCGCGATGCTTTCCGCGCTCGCGCTCAATCCGCCGTGGCCAGGCGATCTCGATCTTGTCGCGCTCTGGTACGCGCCGCTGATGGCGGAGCGGTACGAAGACGCGCGCGTGCGCTCGGGCGATATCGAGCAACTCAAGCGCATCGGCGCAACGTTCGCGTCACGCCAAACCTTCCTCACCGAACTCACGCTCGATCCGCCCAACTCGACGAGCGATGAGAGCGGCCCGGCACACAAGGACGACGACTACCTCATCCTTTCCACCATCCATTCCGCGAAAGGGCAGGAGTGGAAGAATGTGCTCGTGCTGAATGTTGTCGATGGCTGCATGCCATCCGATCTTGGCACCGGCTCGACGGCGGAGCTCGAAGAAGAACGGCGATTGCTCTACGTCGCAATGACGCGCGCGAAGGACGATCTACATCTCATCGTGCCGCAGCGCTTCTATCACACGCAACAGGCGAAAAGTGGCGACAAATGCGTGTTCGCGTCACGCTCGCGGTTCCTGCCGACGAGCGTGCTACCGCATTTCGAGGAGATCGGCTGGGCGCCGCCGGCCAATCGCGGCGAAACGGCGCCGAGCGGACCGTTACCGTCGATCGATCTCGCCGCGCGCGCTCGCAAACGCTGGAGCTGACGAGGAAACTGGAACTCCAGCGCATCGGCTCCGTTGACGGACGGGCGATGCATTTGGAGATCGTGACATGGCCGACAATGGTGGCGGCAGCAGTGGTTTTATGGGTGTGATCCTCGGCGCACTTCTCGTCGGCGTGCTCGTCCTTGGTTTCTTCGTCATGAGCGGCGGTCTGCACACGCAGCGCGCTGGCCTCGACGTGAACGTACAAGCGCCAAGCGTGCCCGCTCCGAACGGCAGCGGCGGCTAAACCCAAGCATTCGTGCAGCACTAGCGTAGGTGCTGCACGAACCACTCCGTCGCCGCTTTGGCGGCGCGGTCGTGGAACGCACGCCCGGGATAAAAGTCGAAGTGGCCGCAGGAATGGATTTCCAGCCGCTTCGGCTCGCCCGCGCGAGCGACCGCATCACGCACCTGTTGGATCGGGATGAGCGAATCTTTTTCGCCAGCGATCACAAGGAGCGGCTTCGGCGCAATCAACTCGATAGCGATAGCGGAATTGTATTCCGCGGCGCGCGCCACGCTTTCCAGCGTGGTGCGGTTGATCGCGCGCGTGCCGGGCGAGCTTTCCATAAACCAGGCGTAGGAGTCCGGCGTCGGAAACACGCAAGGTTCGCCCGCCGGCGCGACGATGGGGATCGGAGCGCTCGCTTGGCCCGCATTGCGACGTGCATGGTCATCCGCCAGCATACCGAGCACGCCCGCGAAGCCTTCACGGCCCATGAGAGACGCAAACGAGCCAGCGACGTCGATCGCCGGCGCCTGCGCGACAATGGCTTTGATGCGCGGATCGAACGCGCCGACGAAAAGCGCGTGCGCGCCGGAGTAGGAGGTTCCCCAAACGCCGATACGAGTGGCGTCGACGCCATCCTGCGCGGAGATCCAGCCGATCGCGGCGCGCAGATCGTCGTGCTGTTCGACGGGGATGATGCGCCCGCGTTCCGCGCCGCCGCTTTCGCCGAGGCAGCGATAGTCGAACAGCAGCACCGCGAAGCCAGCAGCGCAGAAACGCTCGGCGAACGCCTCGAGGCCCATTTCCTTCACCGCGGAGAAGCCGTGGCTCATGACGATGCCCGGCGCGGGCGCCTTGCCTTCAGGCCGGTAGAAATAACCCGCGCATGGAACGCCGGCGCTGGTGAACGTGATGGCTTTGCGCATGAATTCCCCTCGTTGCGGGAACTACGTTCCGGCGAGGGCCTCGGATCACTTGGAAGCCATGCACGATTGGGTGTTCAGCTTGGCGCGCTTCTCCGTTATTTTCGCAACAAATGAGCACGTCGCGTCCCGTTCTCGGCATCATCTGCTGCAACCGTTCCGTGGAGGGCCAGGCCGCTCAATCGGTCATGACGCGCTATATCAAGGCCGCGCTCCCCTACGCGGATGCCGCCGGCTTGCTCATTCCCGCGATGCCCAATCTGATGAGCGCGCGCGAAGTCGCGCCGCGGCTCGACGGGCTTTTGCTCACCGGCACACCGTCCAACCTTGAGCCGGCGCTTTATGGAGATCCCGTGGAGGAGCCTCCCGGACCGTTCGATCCGGCGCGCGACATCATGACCAAGCTGCTGATCGACGCGATGCTCAACATCGGCAAGCCCGTGTTCGGAATTTGCCGCGGCTTCCAGGAACTCAACGTCGCGTTCGGCGGCACGCTCCGGCGTGACATGGCCGAGCATCCCGAATTGATGAAGCACCACGCGCCGAACGATCACAGTTTCGACGACCTGTTCAATCACGTGCATCCGGTTGAGCTGAAAGCGGGCGGCGTTCTGCACAAGGCGTACGGCCGCGATCGGCTCGATGTCATCAGCGTGCATTATCAGGGCGCCGACCGCGTGGGCGCGGGTCTGCGGGTTGAAGCGACCGCGCCCGACGGCGTTGTCGAGGCGGTTTCAGCGGAAGTGAACGGCGCCTCGGTGCTCGCGGTGCAGTGGCATCCGGAATGGCGCGCCAGCGAAAGCGAGCAGAACCAGCTGTTCTTCAAGCTGCTCGGCAAAGCGCTGCGGCGCGAGGCGTTAGCTTAGACACTGCCGTCATTCTGGGGCGCGCGAAGCGCGAGCCCAGAATCCAAGGATCGTAGAACTCACTCGGTTGCCCTCGCCGCGCATTTGCATGCGCGCCGCCCCAGAATGACGGCGCTATTTCTTGCGGAAACTCGCCGCTTGGCGCGCGAGGGCTTCGATGCCGGCCCAATCGCCGGATTTCATCTTGTCGGCCGGCGTCACCCACGAGCCGCCGACGCACATCACGTTGGACAGCGCGAGATATTTCTCAACCGCATCCGGTCCGATGCCGCCGGTGGGACAGAAGCGCGCCTTCGGCAGTGGGCCGCCGATCGCCTTTAGTCCCGCAACGCCGCCAAGCTGCTCGGCAGGGAAAAACTTGAAGCAGCGATAGCCGAGATCGAGCCCCGCCATCAGTTCGCTCGATGTGGCGATGCCGGGAATGAACGGGATCGGCGCTTTCAGCGCCGCGCGCATCAGCTCCGGTGTTGCGCCCGGCGAGAGCGCGTACGCGGCGCCGGCTTCGATGGCCGCATTGAGATCCGCCTCGTTCAGCACAGTGCCCGCGCCTACGACCACCTCCAGCGTTTCGCGCGCGATGGCGCGGATCGCGTCGAGGGCCGCCGGTGTGCGCAACGTCACCTCGATTGTGCGCAAACCGCCCGCTCGCAGTGCATGCGCCATCGGCGCGGCGTGCTTCGCGTCGTCGATCACCACGACCGGCATCACGGGCGAAAGGGCGAGGACGTCTTCGGCGCGCATGAGCGTGATCCTAGGCCGTCACCGGCGCACGTCGAATCTGTTTTCCGACAAGAACACGCGGATGTCGTTGGCGCTGGCGAGGTTGAAGTCGCCGGGGATCGAGTGCTTCACGCACGCCGCAGCGATGGCGAAGTCGAGCGTTTCCTGATCAGGCAGACTGTTGACGAGCCCATAGAGCAAACCTGCCGCAAAAGCGTCGCCGCCGCCGATGCGGTCGACGATCGGCGTCACCGCGTATTCCTGCGTCGTCCATAGGCCATCGCGCGTGAACATCACGCCGGAAAGATCGTTGTGATCGACATTGACGACTTTGCGGATTGTGCCTGCGACGCGCTTCAAGTTCGGGAAGCGCGCGAAGGCGATTGCGACTGCTTTCGTGCGGCGATCGTGATCGTCGCCATTGCCGGCGCTCTCGCCAGTGGCGAGTTCGATGTCGCGATGATCGGCGAACAGGAGATCGGTCTCGGCGAGGATCGCGGAAAGGATCGTGCGCGCATCGTCCGTGCGTTGTTCCCACAATTTCGAGCGATAGTTTGAGTCGAACGAGATCTTCACGCCCGCCGCGCGCGCAGCCTTCACGGCGCGGATCGCGGCCTCAGACGCATTGCCGCTGATCGCCGGGGTGACGCCGGAGACATGCAGCCACGTCGCGCCTTTGAGCGCTTTGCTCCAATCGATCGCGTCCGGTTTGGCGATGGCGAACGCGGAGCCTGCGCGATCATAGAGCACTTCGGTCGGCCGATGGATTGCGCCCGGGGTCACGAAATAGAGGCCCATGCGGCCGGGACCGGTTTGCACGAGCGAGGCGTCGACGCCATGCCGGCGGAGTTCGCCGGTCGCCGCTTGCCCGAGCGCGTTGTCGGGAAAGATCGTCGCCATCGCCACATCGCAGCCGAAGCGCGCGAGCGACACGCCGCAGTTCGCCTCCGCGCCGCCGACGTGCGCGGCGAGCCGCGGCGACTGCAGCAGAAACTCACGGCCCGGCGCGTTAAGCCGGATCATGATTTCGCCGAAGCAAACGATGCGAGCCGCCACGCCTTCCTCCGCTTGCGTTCTTACGCCTGTCGCGCGCACGCGCCAGTAGCGCTCGGTGACTGTGCCACGACGTTGCGATAGGCGCGGACCGCTGCTATGACACCGGTGTCAGTACTTGACGCTAAAGGGGTTCGGGGTTGCTGGCAAGGACAGGACGAGGGGCGGCATGCGGGCGTTTCTGACGGCGGCTTTTTTCTTGGCGCTGACAAGTGTCGCCGCGGCGCAACCGGCGTTTCCGGGCGCCGAGGGCTTCGGCGCGAATGCGGTCGGCGGGCGCGGCGGACGCGTGATCGCGGTGACGAACCTCAACGACGACGGTCCCGGCTCGCTCCGCGCGGCCGTCGAAGCGACCGGCCCGCGCATCGTCGTCTTCCGCACCAGCGGCACCATTCGCCTCACGCGCCCACTGACCATCCGCAATCCCAACATCACCATCGCCGGACAAACCGCGCTCGGCGGCATCACCGTCCGCGACTACGCGTTCGTGATCGAGGCAAATCAGGTGATCGTGCGCTACTTACGCGCGCGCCTCGGCGACGAGAGTCGCGTAGAGAGCGACGCGTTCACGATCTCGCGTGGAAATAACATCATCGTCGATCACGTGTCGGCGAGTTGGTCAGTCGATGAGACGCTCTCAGTTTCCGCGCGCTCGCAAAATGGCGTGCCGACGATCGATAACGTCACCGTGCAATGGTCGATCATCGCGGAATCGCTGAACCACTCCGTGCACGCGAAAGGGGATCACGGCTACGGCAGCCTGATCCGTGGCTCGTTCGGCGCGCGCTACTCGTTCCACCACAATCTCTGGGCTCACCATCGCGCGCGCATGCCGCGTCCGGGCAACTACCTCAGCGTTGAGGAAGATCCACAGGGGCCGTTGTTCGACTTCGTGAACAACGTTTTCTACAATTGGGGCGGCAGTTATTCCGGCTACAACGAAGATCAGAACGCCAACGCGCGCTACAATTTCATCAACAACTACTACATCGCCGGCGCCGATAGCGGTGCGCACACCTTCGCATTCCGCGAACGCAACCGCGCCGCACACGCGTATTTCGCCGGCAATTGGTGGAACGATGCGGAGCCAAGCGATCCGTGGTCGCTGGTGAACCTTGAAGCGGAAAACGCGACGTACCGCAGCGCAACGCCGTTCCAAACCGCGCCGATCACCATCGAACGTGCAAATGTCGCCTATCGCCGTGTGCTCGCCAACGCCGGTTCAGTCGTCGCGCGCGATGCAGTGGATCAGCGCGTTGTCGGCAGCGTGCATGACCGCACCGGTCAGCTCATCGACAGCCAAACCCAAGTCGGCGGCTGGAGCGATCCGGTGTTTGGCATGTTCCAGCCCGACACCGATAACGACGGCATGGACGACGCGTGGGAGCGCGCGCACGGGCTCAACGTCGGCCGCGACGACGGCGCCGCCGATCGCGATGGCGACGGTTACACCAACGTCGAAGAGTACGTGAACTCGCTGGCGATCGAGTATCAGCCCTAACGAGCCAACCAACCGCCATCGACCGGGATGATCGCGCCGTTGAGATAGTCCGACGCGCTCGACGCTAAAAACACCGCCGCGCCGCCGAGATCGCTCGGTTCGCCCCAGCGTCCAGCCGGAATGCGTCCGAGAATCTCATTCGAGCGCTGCGCATCGGCGCGCAGTTGCGCGGTGTTGTCGGTCGCCATGTAGCCCGGCGCGATCGCGTTGATGTTCACGCCTTTGCCGGCCCACTCGCAGCACAACAAGCGCGTGATGCCCGCAATGCCGCTCTTGCTCGCGGTGTAGGAGGGCACGCGGATGCCGCCTTGAAACGACAGCATTGAGGCGATGTTGATGATCTTGCCTTTGCCTTGCGCGATGAAGTGCTTGCCCGCCGCTTGGCACATGAAGAACGCCGACTTGATGTTGACGTTCATCACGTCGTCCCAGTCCTTCTCCGAAAACTCGACGCTGTCGGCGCGGCGGATGAGGCCGGCGTTGTTCACGAGAATGTCGAGCCGCTTATGCGCCTTCAGCGTTTCCTCGATGATGCGCGGGATCGGCTCGGTCGACATCAGGTTCGCGTTGATGTCGACGAACTTGCGCCCGAGCGCATTGATCTTCGCGCCTGTTTCTTCCGCCGGCACGATGCCGGCGGAAGCGATATCGGCGCCGGCTTCGGCCAGCGCAAGCGCCACGCCTTGACCCAAGCCTGTGTTGGCGCCGGTGACCAGCGCGACTTTGCCTTCAAGGCTGAATGGATTGGCCATGTGCGTTTCCTCAAGTGGTCGATGGTGCGCGTCGCGTTAGGACGCGCGCACGCGCCGGACGTAGTCCGCGATCGCCGTGTCTTGCGCGTTGGCGAAGAAGTGCTCTTCGAACCTTTCGCCCGCGACGGCGGCTTTCAACAAATCCTGATCCACCGACTTCAGCACGCTCAGCATGTCCTTGCACGAAGCGGCCTTCAGATCCTTCAGGATGCCGCGGTTCTTCGCCATGATGGCTGCGCGCTCTTTCGGATAGCCGAGGCCGCGTTCGCCATCGAACAGTTTGCGATAGCAGTCCCGCAGATTGAGCTCCGCGGCCCAGCCGAAGCCCTTGGCGTAGGGCATCGCGATCGCATTGCCGTCATTGATCTGCCCGAACAGGAAGGCGTCCGTCGGATCGACGACAAGTCCGCAGAAAACGCCGGGCATCGAATTGCAGGCCAACATCGAGCCCATGCCGGTGCCGCAGCCGGTCACGACGAAGTCCGCCGCCTTCGAATTGATGAGAATGCCGGCCAGCAGGCCGTTCATCACGTAGGTTAGCGACGCTTTATCCTCCGGCGTGTACATGCCGTAGTGAAACACCGTGTGGCCAAGCGGCTTGGCGACATCCGTCAGCGCCTCGTGAACGATGCTGCTCTTCGCGGCCTGACTGTTTTCGATGATGAGTGCGATCTTCATGGCTCTGTCCTGGCTGCTTAACGTTTGTGGGGGGCGGCTTAGAGTTTGTAGGCCTGTTTGACGAGATTGTACGCAAGGTCGCGCGCGAGGTCTTCGGCTTCATCTTCATCCATGCGGTGCTCGCTGACGAGCTTGGCGAGAAACGCGCAATCGACACGGCGCGACACGTCGTGGCGCGCGGGGATCGAGAGGAACGCGCGCGTGTCGTCGTTGAAGCCGACGGTGTTGTAGAAGCCGGCGGTCTCGGTCGTTTGCTCGCGGAAGCGGCGCATGCCTTCGGGGCTGTCGTGAAACCACCACGCGGGCCCAAGCTTCAGCGCCGGATAGTGGCCGGCCAGCGGCGCGAGCTCGCGCGCGTAGCTGGTTTCGTCGAGCGTGAAGACGATGATGCCGAGTTTCGGCTCATTGCCGAAGCGGTCGAGCAGGGGTTTTAGCGCGTGCACGTATTCGGTTTGTTGCGGAATATCCGCGCCTTTGTCGCGCCCGTAGGTGTCGAACAGCACGCTGTTATGGTTTCGGAAGCTGCCTGGATGGATTTGCAGGACGAAGCCGTCGTCCAGGCTCAGCTTCGCCATTTCCGTCAGCATCTGTGCGCGAAACAGTTCTGATTCCGCCGGCGTGAAATCGCCGGACGTGACGCGCTTGAACAGCGCCTCTGCGTCCTTCGCCGATAAGTCCGCGGTGGCCGCGGTCGGATGCCCGTGATCGGACGACGTCGCGCCCATCTCCGCGAAGAACGCGCGGCGCTTGCGATGCGCGGCGAGATAGCCGCTCCATGACATCACGTCTTCGTTCGTCAGCTCCGCAAAGCGTTTCAGCGCGTCCTTGAACTGCTCATGGTCCGCATCGATCACCGGATCGGGCCGATACGCGGTGACGACTTTCCCCTTCCAGCCCGACGCGCGGATCTTCTGGTGATGCTCCAGCGTGTCGGTCGGCGACTCCGTCGTCGCGATCATTTCGATGTTGAAGCGTTCGAATAGCGCGCGCGGCTTGAACGCGTCCGTCGCCAGTTTCGCGCCGATCGCATCGAAGTATTTGTCGGCCGTCTCCGCGCTCAGCCGCTCGTCAATCCCGAACACCGCCTTGAACACATGGTTCAGCCACAGCCACGACGGCGTGCCACGGAAGAGATGGAAGTTCGCCGCCAGCAACCGCCACGCTTCGCGCGGATCAGCTTTGCTTGGCCCCGCCTTCGACGCGACGCCGAGTTTTTCGAGCGGCACGCCCTGCGAGTAGAGCATGCGATAGAGGTAGTGATCGGGCGCGAGCAAAAGCTCCGTCGCGTTCGACCAATTGGCGTTATCGGAAAACCAAGCCGGATCGGTGTGCCCATGCGGCGAGACGATCGGCAGGTCGCGCACCTGCGCGTAGAGCCGGCGCGCAATTCCCCGCACCGCCGGATCGGCCGGGAAGAGCCTGTCCTCGTGGAGGGAAATGGTCCTGGACATCCGCGTCTGCCTTTGCTTTGGTAACCGGTGTCAATGACGCTGACAAGCGCAAGACCTGCAGCTTCACGTCCCCGCCGGGCCGGTGCTTTCTCTAACCACCAGCGTCGGCAGAGTCTCCGCCGCGTCGCTCTCCGGCGCGCCTTCCGCGCCCATCAGTTTTTCCGCGGCCATTCGGCCGATCTCGCGGGTCGGCTGACGGATCGTGGTCAGCGGCGGCCAGACGCGCGACGCGATTTGAAAATCGTCGAAGCCGATCACGGAGACGTCCTTCGGCACATCGAGCCCCTCGCGGCGCACCGCGTGCAGCGCTCCGGCCGCCATCTCGTCGTTGCCGGCGAAGATCGCGGTGGGGCGGGGCTTCTTCTTCAGAAGCTCCGCCGCGCAGGCGAGACCGGACTCGAACGTGTAGGCGCCTTGGATGATGTATTCGGACTGCAGGGCGATGCCGCGCTCCTTCAGTTCTTCCTCAAACCCCGCGCGCCGCTCGTGCGACGAGCGGAAAGAGGGCGGGCCGGAAATGAACGCCACGCGCTTGTGGCCAAGCTCCGCCAAATGCCGCGCCGCGGCGCGTCCGCCTGTGCGGTCGTTGGAGACGATGATGTGGGCGGGGTCGTCAACCGGCACAGAGGCGATGCGCACGTAGGCGCAGCCGATATCGTCCAGGATTTCCTTCACGCGCTCGTCTTCGGAGACCGACGGCGTCAGCACGACGCCGGTGAGCTTCTGGCGTTCGATGAAGCGGCGGAAATCGGCGAGAAATGTCGGATTCCCGCGCTGGCAGGGATGCACGACGAGTTCGTAGCCAGAGCCGCGCATCGCATCGAGCATCCCAAGCTGGGTGTTCACGACGTATTGCGGATTGGGGTTGTCGTAGACGAAGCCGATCAGGAACGAGCGCCGAAAGGCCAATCCACGCGCCTGAGGGTCGGGCGAAAAGCCGGTCTCCTCGATAATCTTGTTGATGCGCTCGCGCGTCTCCGCCTTCACGAACGGCGAGTGATTGATCACCCGCGACACGGTCTTCTTCGACACCTTTGCCAGGCGCGCGACGTCGTTGATCGTGGGCTTGCGGTTCTCGTGCAAACGCTGGGCTCCGCTCCGGCTGTCCCGCGTCATGGCTTGGGACAAGGCACCTTAGGTTCGGCGGGGGCGGGCCTGCAATGCCTGTCTCGCTGCGGGCGCGAGAATCCGCGTTTCGCGCTATAGGGTTAGCAATGCCCGACGCCGCCCGTCCCGCCGTTTCGGCCTACCTGATCAGCCCCGACGACGACGTCGCGGTTGCGACCGAAGCCATCCCGGCAGGGGCAAGCGTTCAGGCCGGCGCTGCCAGCGTGCGCGCAGCTTCCGACATTCCGCGCGGGCACAAGATGGCGCTGCGCGCTGTCGCTTCGGGCGCTCCAGTGAAAAAGTACGGCTTTCCGATCGGGCTGGCGACGCAAGCGATCGCGCCGGGCGATCACGTGCACTCGCACAATCTGAAGACAGCGCTTGGTGGACCGGAGGACTATACGTTCGCGCCCGCCGCGCCGGCAGCGCTGCCGAAACCGGCGCAGACTTTTCTGGGTTACCCACGCGCGAACGGGCGCGTCGGCACGCGCAACGAGATTTGGATTCTTTGCACCGTCGGCTGCGTGAACCGCACCGCGGAGCGGCTTGCTCGCATTAGCGACGAGAAATTCAAGGGCCGTGTCGATGGCGTGCATGCATTCACGCATCAATTCGGCTGCTCGCAATTGGGCGACGATCTCGGCCGCACGCGCAAGCTGACGGCTGCGCTTGCTGCGCATCCGAACGCGGGCGGCGTGCTGATCCTGGGGCTGGGGTGCGAAAACAATCAGCTCGAGGAGTTGCTGAAAGAGATTCCCGATCTCGACCGCACGCGCTTGCGCGCGTTCGCCGCGCAGACGGAAGACGACGAGATGGAAGTAGGGATGGCGGCGCTCGAAGAACTCGTTGCCGTCGCCGAAAAAGACAAGCGCGAGGCGCGGCCGGTGTCCGATCTTGTGATCGGTTTGAAGTGCGGTGGCTCCGATGGATTGAGCGGATTGACCGCAAATCCGCTTGTCGGCGCGGTCGCCGACAAAGTCGCCGGCGGCGGCGGACGGCCGATTTTGACCGAACTGCCGGAAATCTTTGGCGCTGAGCGTCAGCTGATGGCGCGAGCGCAGAACGATCGCGTGTTCAACGACATCGCCACGCTCGTGAACGACTTCAAGAACTACTTCATCGCGCACGGCCAGCCCGTGCACGAGAACCCGTCGCCCGGAAACAAGGAAGGCGGCATCACGACGCTTGAGGAAAAGTCGCTGGGCGCCGTGCAGAAGGGCGGGCACGCGACGGTGACGCAAGTGCTGCGCTACGCGGAGCAGACGAAGAAACCCGGGCTCGCGCTGCTTGAGGCGCCGGGCGCGGACGGCGTTTCCTCCACTGCGCTTGTCGCTGCTGGCGCGACGGTGCTGCTCTTCACCACGGGTCGCGGTACGCCACTTGGTTTTCCTGCGCCGACACTGAAGATCGCGTCGAACAGCGCGCTCGCTCAGCGCAAGCCGCATTGGATCGACTACGACGCGGGCCAAGTGCTCACCGGCAAAAGTTTCGATGCAGCCGCCGACGAACTTTTCCAACTCGTGATCGACACCGCCTCCGGCAAACCTGCGCGCAACGAAGAAAATGACGAACGCGAAATCGCCATCTGGAAAGACGGCGTGACGTTGTGACGGAGTACTTGTCCGGCGCGACGGTTGGCGGCCTTCCAGCGAACGTTCAAACGCCTCGTTACGATCGTGCGCGCGCGCGCCCAGGTATCGTCCACATCGGGCCAGGCGCGTTCCATCGCGCGCACCAAGCGCCGGCGTTCGATGCACTTCTTGAGCACGATCCGCGTTGGGGCATCCGAGGCGTGTCGTTGCGCTCGCGCGATGTGCGCGAAGCGCTCGCGCCACAGAACGGCTTCTACACGCTGGCGCTGCTCGATGAGCAGGTGAGCTTTCAAGTCATCGGCTCTCTTTTGGATGTGATCGTTGCATCCGAAAGTCCGAACGCCGTTCTCGCCGCGCTTTCCGCCCGGCAGGCCGAAATCGTCACGATGACCATTACCGAGAAGGGCTATTGCCTCGATGCGTCGGGCCAGCTCGATTTTCTCAACGCCGACATCAAGGCGGACATCGCAACGCCGGAGCATCCGCGCACGGCGCTCGGATATCTCGTCGAAGCGCTGCATCGTCGGGACAAGGCGAAACTCAAGCCATTCGTGGCGATTTCCTGCGATAATCTCGTCGACAACGGGCGTAAACTCGCCGCCAGCATCGCCGCACTCGCGCGCGCGCAGGAGCGCGACGCCAGCTTCGTAAGCTGGCTTTCGCACGAATTGGCGTCGCCGCGTACGATGGTGGATTCCATTACGCCTGCCACCGACGATGCACTCCGCGATGGCGTGGAGAAGGCGCTCGGAGTGCGCGATCGCTGGCCCATTCAGCGCGAAGCGTTCACGCAATGGGTCATCGAACGCGATCCACGTTTGCCCGATCTGGATTGGGCGGCCGCCGGCGTCACGCTCACCGACGATGTCTCCGTTTACGAGCGCGCGAAACTCCGCATCCTCAACGCGTCGCACTCGAGCCTTGCCTACATCGGCCTGCTGCGCGGCCACGAAACCGTGGCGCAAGCCATCGCCGATCCTGACCTCGCCAACTTCGTTCGTGCGCTGATGGAGGACGACGTTTCGCCAACGCTGACGCTGCCCGATCTGCTCGCGTACCGCGAAGCCGTGCTGAAGCGTTTCCACAACCCTGAGATCAAGCATTACCTCTCGCAGATCGCCTGGGATGGATCGCAGAAGCTCCCGAACAGGCTCTTCGGCTTGATCGAGGAGGCTCTGAAAGCCGGCCGTTCGGTTACGCGTCCTTCGCGCACCATCGCCGCCTGGTTCCTGTTCCTCAGACGCAAGGTGCGCGACGGGGACAAGCTGGTCGATCCGCTGGCGCCGGTGCTTCTGGAAACGGCAGCGCGCGCCAACGGCGACGCGGCACGTGATGTTTCCCTGTTCCTGTCGCTCGAAAGCGTGTTTCCTCCCGCGCTCGCCGCCAACGAAACGTTCCGCGCCGCGTTGACGCAGGCCTATGCCGAGCTCGCGCGCTAAGTGGTATCGTTGCTCTGGGGCGCGAACTCTAGTTTGGTCTGACGCGCATGGCTGAATTCATCCCCGTCCCGCCCTTCGATCTCGTGGTGTTCGGCGCCACCGGGGACCTGTCGCTTCGCAAGCTGTTTCCGTCGCTGCTGCACCGCTTCCTCGACGGGCAGATCCCGGCAAACTCGCGCATTATCGGCGTTGCGCGCTCCGATCTCGACACTGAGAAGTTCCGCGCCATGGTGCGCGAGAGCCGCGGCAAGTTCGCGCCAGGCGCCTGCGTCGACGAAGCGAAGTGCGAGGAGTTCGTTCAGCACGTCGAATACGTGCGCCTCGACGGCAGCGCGCCAGCGAGCGAATGGGGGCCGCTGAAATCTGCACTTGCGAAAGCCGGCGGCAAGGTGCGGATCTTTTACCTGTCCACTGCGCCAAGCCTGTTCGTCACTATCGCCGAGCATCTCGCGGCAACCGGTCTGGCGACGCCGGAATCGCGCATCGTTTTGGAAAAGCCGATCGGCCGCGACCTCGCGTCGTCGCGCGCGATCAATGACGGCGTCGGCAAAGTGTTCGACGAACAGCGCACGTTCCGCATCGACCACTACCTCGGCAAGGAGACGGTGCAGAACCTCTTGGTGCTGCGCTTCGCCAACATGCTGGTGGAGCCGGTGTGGTCGCGCGAGACCATCGATCACGTGCAGATCACGGTAGCGGAAGAACTCGGCGTCGAGGGCAGGGGCGACTACTACGACAAAGCCGGGGCGCTTCGCGACATGGTGCAGAACCACATTCTGCAATTGCTTTGCCTGGTCGCGCTTGAGTCGCCGAACACGATGGACGCCGATGCAATTCGCACCGAAAAGCTGAAGGTTCTCTCCGCGCTCCGCCGCATCAGTGCGAAGGAAGCGGCGGCGAAGACGGTGCGCGGACAATACAAGGCCGGCCTGATCAACGGCGGCAAAGTCCCGGGCTATGCGGAAGAGATCGGCCGGCCCTCACGCACAGAGACGTTCGTCGCCATCAAAGCGGAAGTCGACAATTGGCGTTGGGCCGGCGTGCCGTTCTATCTGCGCACCGGCAAGCGCATGGGCGCGCGGCGTTCGGAAATCGTCGTGCAGTTCAAGGATACGCCCGTGCACATCTTCGGCGAAGGCATCGGCTCGCCGAACCGGCTGGTGCTGCGCCTGCAACCCGACGAAGGCGTGCGCCTCTGGCTCAACATGAAAGAACCCGGCCCCGGCGGCTTGCGCATCAAAACGGCGCCGCTCGACCTTTCGTTCGCCGAAGAGTTCGACGTGCGTTACCCCGATGCTTACGAGCGTCTGCTGATGGATGTCGTCCGCGGTAATCTTTCGCTGTTCATGCGCCGCGACGAGGTCGACGCCGCGTGGGCGTGGGCGGATGAGCTGCTCGCCGCTTGGAGCGAAAGCGGCGGCGAGCCACACCCATACGCCGCCGGTTCCAACGGTCCCACACAATCGGCGCTGATGATGGATCGCGATCACAGCGCCTGGTGGGATCCCGAGTGACGTGCGCTAGGTTTGAAACGGAATACCCATTCCCGGATCGCCGCGCAGCGGCGAGTCCGGGACCCATAACCACAAACAGTTGGTTTTATGGGCCCCGGACTTTCCGCTTCGCGGAAATCCGGGGATTGGTGGAGCGAGAATCGCCATGGCTCAGCTGAATCCGGCAATCGAAAAAGTCACCGAACGCATTCGCGCACGCTCGGCAAAACGCCGGCAGCGCTATCTCGATCTGATCGACGCGCACGATTCGAGCGTCCCGGCGCGCCGCCGTCTCGCCGACGCGAACCAGGCGCACAACATGGCCGCGTGCGCGGCGCACGACAAAGACATGCTGATGAACGCCAATTGGCCGAACATCGGCGTCGTCACCGCGTACAACGACGTCATCTCCTCGCATCAGCCGTACGAGCGATTTCCCGAAATCATCCGCCAAGCCGCGCGCGAAGCGGGCGCGACAGCGCAAGTGACCGCCGGCGTGCCGGCGATGTGCGACGGGGTCACGCAAGGCTTCGAGGGTATGGAGCTGTCGCTAATTTCGCGCGACGTGATCGCGCTCGCGACCGGCATTGGGCTCGCGCACAACACGTTCGACGCCGCGCTATTGTTGGGCATTTGCGATAAGATCGTGCCGGGCATGCTGATCGGCGCGCTGCGCTATCCGTGGCTGCCGGTGATCTTCGTGCCGGGCGGGCCGATGCCGTCGGGCTTACCGAACAAGGAGAAGGCGCGACTTCGCCAGCTGTTCGCGGAAGGCAAGATCGAACGCAAGGAGCTGTTGGCGGCGGAAGCAAAGTCCTACCACGCGCCGGGCACGTGCACGTTCTACGGCACCGCCAACTCCAATCAGATGATGATGGAGATGATGGGCCTGCACTTGCCGAGCGCGGCCTTCGTCAATCCCAACACGCCGCTGCGCGATGCGCTCACGAAAGCCGCAACGCACCGCGCCGCAAAGATCACGGGTCTCGGCGACGATTATCGTCCCATCGGCCGCGTGATCGACGAACGCGCTATCGTCAACGCCATCGTCGGTCTGTGCGCCACCGGAGGCTCGACGAACCACATGGTGCATCTGCCCGCGATCGCACGCGCGGCCGGCATCGAGATCGACTGGGACGACTTCGAAGAAATCTCACGCGCGACGCCGCTGATGGCGCGGATCTATCCGAACGGCTCAGCGGACGTGAACCAATTCCACCAGGCCGGCGGTATGGCCTTCCTGATCCGCGAACTGCGCGATGCAGGGCTCGCGCACGACGACATCCTCACGGTTTGGCACGATGGCTTTTCCGCCTACGCGACCGAACCAATCCTCGAGAACGACGCCGTCGCATGGCGTCCCGCTGCAGCGCAAAGCGCCGACGAAAGCGTGCTGCGCGGCGCACGCGCGCCGTTCGATCCAGAGGGCGGCCTGCACGTGATGAAGGGCGGGCTTGGCCGTGCGGTGGTGAAAACGTCCGCGGTGGACGAGCTGCATCGCCTCGTCGAGGCGCCCGCGCGCATCTTCCGCGATCAAGGTGAAGTGCAGGCGGCGTTTCGCGCCGGCGAGCTGGATCGCGACTGCGTCATTGTCGTGCGCGGGCAGGGACCGCGCGCGAACGGCATGCCGGAACTCCACAAGCTCATGCCGATGCTCGGCTCGCTGCAGGATCGCGGATTGAAAGTCGCGCTGGTGACGGACGGGCGCATGTCCGGCGCGTCGGGCAAAGTGCTTGCCGCCATCCACGTAACGCCGGAAGCGCTATGCGGCGGCCCGATCGCGAAACTGCGCGACGGCGACGTCATTCGCGTCGACGCGAACGAAGGCGTGCTCGATGTCGTCTCGCCGGGCGACTGGACGTCGCGCGCGCCGTCGCAGTTCGATTTGTCGGGTGTTCAGCGCGGCTGGGGACGCGAGCTTTTCAGTCTCTTCCGCGCCAATGCATCGTCGGCGGAGGAGGGCGCGTCGCCGTTCCTGGACTACGATCCGCTTTAGTCTTCTTCGTCTTGTTGCAGCCGCCGTTCGAACGCCGCATCGCGCGGGGCGGGCGCAAAGCCTTCGCCGACCGAGAGATCGAGGTCGCGATTGATGCGTCCGCCGAGCGGGATGCGCAGGTGCTCGATGCTGCGGAAGACGGTGAAGTCCCCGGCCACGATCGGCACGTAGCCGCGGTTCATGTGCACGACCAAAACGCGGGCGCCTTCCTCGGGCCGCATCGGGTCGGCTTGCTCGGCCGAATTGTGCGCCGTTCCGTGCAACAGCCACATGCGCACCGGCGGCAGCGGTTCGCCTGCGGCGCGCGCATGGCGCCAGTAATACGCAAGCTCGTAATAGAGCGCGCGGTGATCGACGAGGACGGCGGTGTAGGGCGGTTGCCCCGGACGCGCGACGGCGCGCGCGGCGATCAGATGCGCCGTTTCATCCCAGCCCCTTGTGCGCTTCAGCGCATTGGCGACGCCGATGCGGTTTGCGAAATCCGGATTGAGCGCTGCGGCGCTGACCGCGGCGCCAAGCACGGCATTCACAATTGCAGCGGCGGCCAGGAATCGCGCACCGCCTTTTGTGCCCGCGAGATTTCCGGCAATCCAAACCAGAGCCGCCGGGTAAGCGGCCACGGCCCAGTTGGCATTGGCGCGGCTGATCAACGCCAAGAACGAGATGACGACGAGCGGCGGTGTGATGAAAGCGAGAAGAAAACGGTCCTCGTCGGAGAGACCGCGCGAGCGCGACGCGGCGCGCCACAGCAGGAAGACAAACGCGCCGAGCAGGAGCGGACCTACGAGGGAGATTTGGTCGACGACGAATTTCGCCAGTTCGTCTGGATGGAAGAGGTTGTTGGTGAGCCGCGCGTTGGAGGCCGTATGACCGATGGTCGCGAAGCTGTGCTGCGCATTCCAAACCAGATTCGGAGACAGCACCGCGATGGCGACAAGCGCCGCAAGCGCGCCTCGCCCGTTGACGATCACGCTGCGCGCCGGCTTGCTCCACCAAGCGGCGACTGCCGCGCAGAGGAAGAAGTAAAGCATCGCGTATTTCGCGAGTGCGCCAACGCCGATGGCGAGGCCGAGCAACAGCGCCCATGTCCACGCACGCGAGACGATCAGCCGCCACATCGCGAACAGCGCGATCGACCACATCGCCAGCAGAAGCGCGTCCGTGGAAATGATTCCGGACGAAAGCCAAACCGCCGGCGTCACCAGCCAGCCGGCGCCGGCCCAGAACCCAGCCCATGCGCCGTACACGCTTCGCCCGAGCGCGTAGATGAAGACCCCGGCGATCGCTTGCGCAATCGGCGCGGCGAGACGCACGGCCCATTCTGGGTCGCCGAAAACACTTGTAACGCCCGCTATCGCCCACGCGACAAGCGGCGGCTTGGAGAAGTAGCCCCATTCCAAGGAGCGCGACCAAGCCCAGTACTGGGCTTCGTCGAAGTGCAGATCGAGGGTGCTCGCTCGGAGCGCAGCGATTCGCAGCCAGAGCAGGGCCACCGAAAGCGCGATGAACGCCAGCGACGAACGGTCAAACAGGGCCTTTCGGACCGGCATGCGCGACTTCTTAGCACCACTCCCGGGCAAAGCTCATAGGGTTGGCGCGCTATACGCCGCAGCGGGCCCGCGAGAGTTTGACCTCCGCAATAATTTCGTCACAGATGAGTTAATGCGGTGTCGCACACCCGCGCTACGCCCCCAATAAGGGAGAACGGGCGTCGCGAGGGGTGACGACCGACTCCTGGGGGTTTCCAATATGTTCTCGAAGAAGCTGCTTGGTGGCGCAGCGCTTAGCGCCATTTCCGTTTTGGGTACGGGCGTTGCCTACGCGCAGTCGACCGGTTCGCAAGTCAACGAAGAGGCCATCGTCGTTACGGCTGGACGCCGTTCGATCAACGGCGCGATGTCGGCTGAAACGGTCTCGAAGTCGCGCGCGACGATCACGCAGGACCTGATCGAAGAACAATCGTCCGGTCAAAGCTTTCTGCAGACGATCAACCTCGTCCCGGGCGTGAACTTCACCAACAACGACTCGTACGGCTCCTCGGGCGGCAACCTCCGCATCCATGGCTTCGACGGCAACCGCATCTCACTGACGTGGGACGGCATGCCGCTCAACGATTCCGGCAACTACGCGATCTTCTCCAACCAGCTCGCCGACTCCGAGATCATTCAGCGCATCGCGGTGAACATCGGCACGACCGACCTCGACAGCCCGACCGCTTCGGCGACCGGCGGCACGGTCAACGTCGTCACGCGTCTGCCGGAAGCGGACATGCAGTTCGCCTTCGATGGCGCGCTCGGCACCGACGATTTCTGGCGCGCCGCGGTCGGTCTCGACACGGGTGAAATCGGCCCATGGGACACGACCAGCTTCGGCACGGTTTCCTGGCAGGAATACCAGAAGTGGCGGGGCCGCGGTGAGCTGCAGAAGCATCAGTACAATGCGCGCTTCTATCAGCCGCTCGGCGGCGACGACTTCATCTCGGTGGCGTTCCACTGGAACGAAAACCGCAACAACTCGTACCGCAGCATGGCCGCCAACACGGTGCGCTATTACGGCTGGGGCTACGACAACCTGCCGGGCTGTTTGCGCGATGCCGGCAACAACGGCGTGGTCGACAACGACAACGCCGTCGTAGTGTCGACGACCGCCAGCACGACTCAGGCAAACACGTCCACATTCCAGCAAACGGGCCTCTATCTCGCCACAGGCGATAACCCCCTCAACCCGTCGAGCTGCACGAACTTCTACGGTTTGCGTATCAACCCCTCCAACACGGGAAACATTCGCGGCCAGGCGCGCTTCAGCCTGGGTGAGAACTTCATCCTTACCGTCGATCCCAGCTTCCAATACGTCTTGGCGAACGGCGGCGGCTTCGCGACATTCTCCGAGCGCGACGATCGCCTCGATCTCAATACCACCAACAACGCCAATCCCACAGCCGCGCAGTGCGCCAGCGGCACGTTCAACACCGGTGTGGATCTCAACGGCGACGCCGACACGTGCGACACGGTTGGCGTCTACGCCCCGAGCAACACCAACACGCGCCGCTACGGCGTGCTGTCGTCCTTGATCTGGAACATTAACGACGATCAGCGCATGCGCCTCGCCTATACGATCGATTTTGCTCGTCACCGTCAGACGGGCGAGTATGGTCTGCTCAGCCCGCTGGGCGTCCCGCTAAATGTGTTCGGCGGCAAGGACGGCAACGGCCCGCCCATCGTCGGCCTGGGCGCCGCAGGCGTGCTGCAAGCGCGTAATCGCTTTTCGATCGCGTCGCTGCATCAGGTCGCGCTTGAGTACAGCGGCTACTTCTTCGACAGCGCCCTGCAGCTTACGCTAGGCCTGCGCGCGCCAGTGTTCGATCGGGAGCTGAATCAGAAGTGCTATTCTCTGAGGGGCACCTCGACGGTTCGCTGCACCAACGAGACGCCGTCCGCGACGCTCGCCAACGGCAACGTGCAGTTCGCGTCGCAGGGCACCAGCGAGTATATCCCACCGTATCATGCGGAGTTCACGTTTGAGGATGTGCTGCCAAACGTAGGCGCCACCTGGCGCATCGGCGACTCGCAGAGCGTTTATGCAAGCTACGCGGAAAGCTTGTCGGCGCCGCGCACCGACAACCTCTATACGCCGAATCGTCTCGTAGCGGGCCCGATCCTGTTCCCGGGAGTTGATCCGGAAACATCGCAAACCATCGATGTCGGGTATCGGTACAACTCGGGTCCGCTTATGGCGTCTGTGGGCATCTGGCACACCGACTTCCAGAACCGCATCGTCAGCGCCTTCGATGAGGAACTGCAAGCCAACGTCGACCGCAACCTCGGCAACGTGACGATGCAGGGCGTCGATCTTTCGGCCAGCTACGAGATCGGCGACACGTTCGACATCTATGCCTCAGCATCCATCATGTCCTCGGAAGTGCAAAACAACGTGCCCCTCGGTTCGCCGACAAAGCTGCTGCCGACGGCGGGTCAGGAATTGGTCGAAACGCCGGACCAAACGTACACGTTGCGGGCGAACTGGGATCCGACGCCGCACCTGCACTTCGGCATTCAGGGCAAGTTTGTCGGCCGCCGCGCGGCGACCGACATCAACGACGAAATCGCCCCGTCGTACCAAACGTGGGATATGAACGCGCGTCTGGAGTTCAAGGAAAACACTTGGCTGCAAGTCAACGTGAACAACTTGTTCGATGAGCAGTACTTCGGCTCGATTTCCTCGGGCACGAACTTCACGAATTTCTTGGACCTCGACCCCGTGACGCCGGGCAACCAGGGTCAAGCGCCGAACGTGGCCTTCTACCAGCAAGCCGCGCCGCGCACGGTGATGGTCTCGGTCCGCACGCGCTTCTAAGCGCCAGAGGACAACGAAAGCTTGGGGCGGCGCGCGAGCGCCGCCCCTTTTCGTTTCAGGGCGCCGGCGCTATCTCGCGCGGATGAGCCATCGCATCCCGCCCGAATGGGCGCCGCACAAGCGCATCTGGACGGCCTGGCCGTCCGCGCCTGAGTTCTGGGGCGCGGCGTTCGACGGCGCGCGTATGGAAGTCGCCGCGATGGCGCGCGCGCTCGCGGAGAGCGGCGAGCGCGTGACCGTGCTGGCGCACGGCGTGCTGCCGATGGCGTCCGCGCGCGCTGCGTTGGCCTCGTCAGCGGAGATCGTCCCCGCGGTGTTCGGTGACATTTGGCTCCGCGACATCGGACCGATCTTCAAGCGTGACGGCGGCGCGTTGGGCTTCGAGTACAACGGCTGGGGCGGCAAGTACGTGATGGCCGGCGACGAGCTGGTGGCGCAATTCATCGCCGACCGCGCCGGCGCGGTGCTGGAGCGGCACGACTTCGTGCTCGAAGGCGGCGCACTCGAAATGGACGGGGAGGGCACGCTGCTCACCACGCGCCAGTGCGTCCTGAATCCCAACCGCACGAGCTGGACCGAACGGGATGCCGAGGCAACGCTGAAGCGCGCGCTTGGCGTGGAGAAGGTGCTCTGGCTCGACGAAGGCTTGGCCGGCGATCACACCGACGGCCACATCGACAACATTGCCCGCTTCGTCGCGCCGGGTCGCGTCGTTTGCCAATCGCCTGCAGGTGACGACGATCCAAATGCCGATGTGCTGGCCGAGATTGCGCTAACCCTCTCCGCCATGCACGACGCGCAGGGCCGTGAACTCGAAGTGATCCGCATCCCGTCGCCCGGGCGCATCGAGGACGATGAGGGCGATCCCATTCCGGCAAGCCACATGAACTTCATCATCGGCAACAACGCCGTGGTCGTTCCGGTCTACTCCGACAGCGCCGAAGAGGCGTTGGCCGCGTTCGAACCGCTGTTTCCCGGCCGCGCCATCATCGGCCTGCCGTCGCATGCGCTTCTGACAGGCGGCGGTTCGTTCCACTGCATCACGCAACAGGAGCCGGCGTAATGGCGCGCACCATCTCAGTCGCGGCGCTTCAAGCGGCGTTTCCAGCCACGGACATGCAGGCGAACATCGCGACGGTCGAGCGACTTGCGCGCACCGCAGCGAAACAGGGCGCGCAGGTGATCCTAGCGCCTGAGCTGTTTCAAGGGCCGTACTTCTGCGTCTCGCAGGAGGAGCATTGGTTCACGACGGCGTATGCTGCGCGCGAGCATCCTGCGGTGCTGGCGATGCAGAAACTGGCGAAGGAACTTGGCGTCGTGCTGCCGGTGTCGATCTTCGAACGCGACGGGCCGCACTACTACAATTCCGTCGTCGTTGTTGACGCCGACGGCAAAGCGCTCGGCGTCTATCGCAAGACGCACATTCCGGACGGTCCGGGCTACCAAGAGAAGTATTATTTTCGCCCCGGCGATACCGGCTTCAAGGTTTGGGACACGCGCTTTGGGCGCGTCGGCGTCGGCATTTGCTGGGACCAATGGTTTCCCGAATCCGCGCGCGCCATGGCGCTCATGGGCGCCGATGTATTGTTCTATCCAACCGCCATTGGCGCCGAACCGCACGATCCATCGATCGACTCCCGCGATCCATGGCGGCGCGCGATGCAGGGACACGCGGTGTCGAACGCGATTCCGGTTGTCGCCGCCAACCGCATAGGCACGGAAAACGGTCAGAGTTTCTACGGCCACTCTTTCATCTGCAATCAACGCGGCGACATCGTCGCTTCACTCGATGGCGAAGAAGGCGCGATCATGCACGCATTCGATCTCGACTACCTCGACCGCTACCGCGCCGCTTGGGGCTTCTTCCGCGACCGCCGACCGGAGTATTATCGCTGATGGCGACGCCCCTGCGCATCGACTTCGTTTCCGACATCGCGTGTCCGTGGTGCGTGATCGGCCTGCGCGGCTTGTTGCAGGCGCTCGAGGCAGTGGGAAGTGACGTGCAGACGGAAATCCACTTCCAGCCATTCGAACTCAATCCTGGCATCGCGCCGGAAGGAGAGAACACGCTCGAGCATGTCATGAAGAAATACGGTTCGACGCCCGAGCGCTCGCAAGCCGCGCGCGCGGCGATCAAGGAGCGCGGCGAAGAAGTCGGCTTCGTCTTCAACTATTCGCCGCAAAGCCGGATCTGGAACACCTTCGATGCGCATCGCCTGCTGCATTGGGCCGAGCCCGAGGGCAAGGCGCTCGCTTTGAAGCAAGCGCTGTTCAAATCGACATTCACCGACCAGCGGCCCAGCAACGACTACGACGCGCTCGTGGATGCCGCGCAGGAAGCCGGGCTCGATCCCAAGCGCGCGCGTGAAGTGCTCGAGAGTGGCGAGTACACGGACATCGTCCGTGAAACGGAGGCATTCTGGCAGAGCCGCGGCATCAACGCTGTGCCGTCGGTGATTTTCAACGGACGTTGGATCGTGCAAGGCGGACAGCCCGCCGCCGTTTTCGAAGACGCAATCCGCAACATCATCACCGGCGCCGCGAAAGCGAGCTAGCCGTCCAGCAGCGCCAGCGTTTCGTCGCGCACGCGCGCATCGCCATACGCCAGCACCTGGCCGCCGCCATCGGCGCCGCCGCCGTCCCACGAACACACGCCACCGCCGGCCGCAGCGATGATCGGGATCAGCGCGTGGATGTCGTGCGACTTCAATCCGCTTTCGATCACGCAGTCCATGTGGCCGGCGGCGATCATGGCGTACGCGTAGCAATCATAGCCATAGCGCGTGAGCTTCGCCTTGGTGCGGACGCGCGCGAAGGCGTCGGCCTCCGAGCCCTTGAACAGCATGGCGTCGGTTGACGAAAGGATCGCATCGCCGAGCCCGGTACAAGCGCGTGTCTTGAGCGCCCGCGTTTGTCCGCGCGCTGTGCACGTCGCGCCGAGCGCAGAACCGCGGTAGCGCTCATCGAGATAGGGCTGGTCCATCACGCCAAGAATCGGCGAACCTTCATAGGCCAACGCAATCAGCACGCCCCACAGCGGCAGGCCGGCGATAAACGCGCGCGTGCCGTCGATAGGATCGAGCGTCCACGAATAGCCGCTGCGCGAAGGCTTAACGCCGAACTCCTCGCCTGCGATGCCGTGCTCTGGAAACTCGCGTTCGATCAGTGCGCGGATCGCGCTTTCGGCGTTGCGATCCGCTTCCGTCACCGGATCGAATCCTCCGGCGAGCTTGTTCTCAACCGTGTGCTTGTTGCGGAAGTAGGGAAGGATCGCTTCGCGCGCGGCATCCGCCAGTGTGTCCGTGAACGCGAGAAAGCGCGTGAAATCGTGCTCGGCCATCGCCCCGAGCTAACACGCGAAAACGGGCCCGCCAATCGTGGCGAGCCCGCTCCCTTGCCCCGCTAACTTGGGCCGAAACCGCTTAGGCGGCGTCGGTGGATTCGTCCTGCAGCGCTTTCGCGAGGTCGAGCAGACGACGACGCGGACGCTCGCCGAGCTTGTAGTAAGCGCGGATCAGTTCGAGGGTTTCTTTCTGGCTCAGCACGTCGGCCGCGATGAGGTCGCGGTCGTTGGCCGGCGCGCCAGGTGCTGCCGGGTTGGCCGCAGCTTGCAGGCCTTCGAAGAAATAGTTGACCGGCACGTTCAGCGCGACGGCGAGTTCGTAAAGACGGCTCGCGGTGACGCGGTTCGCGCCGCATTCGTACTTTTGGATCTGCTGGAAGCGGATCCCGATGGACTCAGCCAGCTGCTGCTGGGTGAGGCCAAGCAGGCGACGGCGACGACGCAGCCGTTTGCCCACGTGGAGGTCGATCGCATTCGCCATGACTTGTGACGCCCTTGAGTAGGCCGGTCCCCTGAGGCCGGCTTTTTTGTTCTGGCGGTTGATCAGCAAAGGGCGTGCCGCGTCGTTTGGAGCGTATTGGCGGTACGCAGCGAGCCTAATCGGTGAACGCCAATGAGGCGCCTGCGCGCCCGAGGCGAAAACCGCCTCCTTTTGGCGCCGGAGCGTGGGCAGGCGCCGCTTGCTTGGGCGAAGGCCCATGCACGATGGGATGTGTGCACCGCAATACGGAATAACCTCTAGAAAATATCTGTAATTACAAAATAATACGTTTGTGACAGCGCGATGATGCTGCAACGCAGCTTGCAATCGCGGGGCCGCCGCTTACGTTTACCTCGCTGCGGCGTTTCGCGACGCCGCTCCGCCCAATTGGGCGTTTCCTCCCTATTTACCTTTTCGCCGCGGGGCTCGCCCCGCGGCTTTTCTTTTCGTCGCAATCCTGCGCGCGGCGTCTGAGCCGGCGCTACGCTGCCTCACCGTGAAACTCGCCTTCGCGCTCATCGCATTCTTCCTCACCAGCGCCTGCGCTCAACCGACGTCAGCGACGCCGTGCGACGAAGCGCGCTCCGGCGCGTCTATCCCTGTCGACGCCGGATCGACGCCGCTACGAATCGTGGGGCAAGTCTTTCGTCCTGACGGTGCGACGCCCGCCGCGGGCGTCGTGGTTTACGCGTTTCATACCGGCGCCGCTGGCAGCTACGACACGAACAGCGCGGGCCGACCGCGCCGCGATGCCTTTATGCGGACGGATGCGCAGGGGCGCTTCGAACTCAATACCGGCATGCCTGGCGCTTATTCCGATGGACGCGAACCGGCGCACGTGCATGTGCAGCTCTGGGGCGGCGGCGCCCCGGCGCAGTGGGCCGAGGACGTGCTCTTCAAGGACGATCCGCTGCTGCCGGACGAGGTGCGAACGCGTTCACGTGCAGCTGGACAATTTGCCTGGGTGAGCGATGCGCCGCTCGAAGGCGGCGTGCGCGTTGTCCACCGGTCGATTCGTTTGAAAGCGCAGGGCGACCGCTTCGAGCGCGTAACGCGCCACGGCCTGGACGTCTGCCGCGTAAGCTAGGCCAGCGACTTGTGCAGCATCGCCGCAGCGAGCGTTTCGGCTAGACGGCTCATATCCGCACGAATTCGCGCGAAGCCGGCGGTGCGGTCGAGCGAGCGTTCATCGACATAAAGCGCGCGGTTAATCTCGATTTGCAGCGCGTGCACGTTGGCGCTGGGCCGGCCGTACAGCTGCGTGGTGTGCCCCCCCGCGAACGGCGCATTGCGCGCCACGCGATAACCAAGCCGCCGCAGCGTCGCTTCGGTGAGCGCCGTCACCGATGGATGGCACGACGCGCCGAAACGGTCGCCGAGCACGATGTCAGGCGATTGCGCGCCGCGCGCGTTCGACGGCATGGAATGGCAATCGATTAACACGGCGCAGCCGAACTGAGTCTTCGCTTCCGCGACCAATCCCTGCAGCATCGCATGATAAGGCCGGTGAACAGCGGCAATCCGACGTTCTGCTTCCGCTAACGATAGTTTACGCCGGTAAATCGGTTGCCCGTCGCCGGTGACGCGCGGGATCGCGCCTAATCCCGCTTGCACGCGCGCCGTTGCGGTCGCCGCTTCGCGCGGCAAGCGCTCGTCGAACATCTCCGGATCGAGCTCGGCGGGATCGCGGTTAAGATCGACATACGCGCGCGCCACGCACGCGGAGAGCACGCATGCGCCGTGCGACGCAGCGCCCGCGAACAGCTCGTCGACGAACGCATCTTCCGAGCGCCGCAAGCTCAGCAATCCTGTGCGTGCAAGCGCGAGCAATTCAGCCGGATAACGCCGCCCGCTATGCGGCGACGCGAAAATCAAAGGTGCGGTACGCCGCAACGGTTCGATCAGAACGAAGGGGAGATCGGCGCGCCGATCGGTTTCCGTAGCGCCGCCGCCTGTATCCAGGCGCGCGCTCGAAAAACCGAGGTCCGGCGAGAACTCCATGACTGCATTGTTCGCTGGAGTGGTTAAAGCCGTCAATATTTCGGTCACATCGGCGTGCATGAATGACGCTGTGCTTGCGGCCTCAAGGCGGCCTTTACCTGGGTTGTGCTAGGGGCTACCGCTCTTTTGGGGCGATTCTGGAGCTGCGCATGGCGCGTATCCTGCTGGCGGAGGACGACGACTCGCTCCGTACGTTCCTGGTCACCAACCTCGCGCGCGCCGGCCACGAAGTGCAGGCGTACGGCGACGGCGACGCGGCCTGGGAAGCGCTGGAGCATGGCGCGTACGATCTGCTTCTGACCGATATCGTCATGCCCGGCCTCGACGGAATCGAGCTTGCCCGCCGCGGCGCCGAAGCCGATCCGGCGATGAAAATCGTGTTCATTACCGGCTTCGCTGCAGTTGCGTTGTCGCCGCAAAGCCAAGCCCCCAAGGACGCCAAGGTTTTGTCGAAGCCGTTCCACCTGAAAGACCTCGTGGCCGAGGTGGAGCGCGTGATCGCGGCGGCGTGAAGCGCGCGGTCGTATTTGCGATTCTGACCCTGTCGGCGTGCGCAACGCCGCATGCCCATCAGCGCTGTTTCGTTCGGGATGAAGACGTCGCGCGCGGTATCGCGCCTGCGATCATGGCTTTGCCTGCCGATAGCCCACAGCTGCAGTTGCAAGATGCCGGCGATCATTGGCTCGCCTTCCGCACGCCGGACGTGCGCATGGAAAACGATCGGATCGTCACCGACAATGGCGGCTATTCGCTCGAGATCGAAAAGTGCTCCGGCGCCATTTCGAACGAGCGGATGCATTAAACGTTTCGCACACTGGCATAAGCCATCCGAAGCTCGCGTGATGGAATGCGCAGCCCTCCTACGCTAAAGCTTCGGAGGGCATCCTACTCTCGCTGCGCGAGCGTAGGATGGTGGGCGCGACAGGGATCGAACCTGTGACCCCTACGATGTCAACGTAGTGCTCTCCCGCTGAGCTACGCGCCCGACTCCGCCGATGGCGGACCCGTTTGGGGTGGGGGGATATAGACCGTCCGACCCAGATTCCGCAAGGCGGCCCGGATGGCCCTTGAATTCCCCGCGCCAGCGCTGAGATTCATGCAGCAAAGCGGAGAAAGATCATGGCGACGGAACGCGCGGTGCTGGCGGGCGGATGTTTCTGGGGCGTGCAGGATCTCATCCGCAAACGCCCGGGCGTGATCGGCACGCGCGTCGGCTATTCGGGTGGCGACGTCCCGAACGCCACTTACCGCAATCACGGCACGCACGCCGAAGCGATCGAAATCGTCTTCGATCCCGCGAAAATCTCATTCCGCGATCTGTTGGAATTCTTCTTCCAGATCCACGATCCGACGACGCTCAATCGTCAAGGCAACGACATGGGCGCGAGCTATCGCTCGGCCATCTTCTACACGAGCGAAGAGCAGAAACACGTTGCCGAAGACACGATCGCGGACGTCGATGCATCCGGCCTGTGGCCCGGCAAAGTCGTGACGACGGTGGAACCCGTCGGCCCCTTCTGGGAAGCCGAACCGGAGCACCAGGATTATCTCGAGCGCATCCCGAACGGCTACACCTGCCACTTCGTGCGCCCGAACTGGAAACTGCCGCGACGCGGCGCGGCGTAGTTTAAGGCAGCCAGAACTTCAGCATCTCTCGCGTGGGCTTTGCGGTACGCCGCGACTGCCAGTCCGGACTTTCTTCCAGGAAGCTCCAGGGCGTGCGGCCCTCGCGCTTGGACTCCGCGAGGTAGGCCCGCCAGCGGTAGTGATTGTACGTCATCATGCAATTGACGGCGTAGGCTTCCGCCAACTTCTTCGCGCCGCGGATGATGATGAAGTTTTCGTCGTTCTTCTTGCTGGCCGAGGACGAGAAATTGTGTGAGCCGGTGACGACGATTGGATTGGCGCTGAACGGATCAATGCAAAACACTTTGGCATGCGTGATCGCATAGCCGACTTGGCTCTTGAAGAGCGCCGCCGTGCCTTCGACCGCCCATTTTCCCACGGAGCGTCCAACGCCATCCGCTTCGATCGCATCGAGGTAATAGTTCTTCGGGTCTTCGCGGAGGAGCTTGACTTCCTCTTTGCCTTCGCCGGTGAACTGCGTGGCGACCCCGCGCACGAAAAAGCCCTTCTGCTGGCGATCGAGCAGAGTCTTTAACGGCTCCGTGCCCGGCATGAACATCACGAACAGAATGCCTTCGCGCGCGGCCTTTACGAGGTCCGTGAGTTCGTCGATGTCAACTTGGTCGCGTGTACGGGAAAACCAGACATCGGCCTTCGCCTTAGTGGCAAGCTTCACGCCTTTGGTGGGTTCGCAATTGGCGTCGACCAACGCTTTCGGAAACTCGCTCTGGGCATCGCGCAGATGCTTCCATTGCTCGAAATAAGTCTCAGCAATCTTGGTGTTGTCGATCAGGATGCCGTTGTTGAGTTGGGTGCAGAGTCCTGTTTCGGTCCAGTTTGTTGACCCGGTCCACACCTTTTGCGGTTTAAAGTCATCTTCGTTGCCACGGCCTATCACCATGAATTTGTTGTGGCCGAGCGCCTTGGGCGACACCATCCGGTTGGACACCTTAACGCCGGCTTGCTTAAGCTTGCGCCGCGCCGACTTGTTCTGATCGTCGCCTTCGGCGGCGACCGAACCGTTGGCGAGGACAACGTGCGCCCGCTCGCCAATATCGCACAGCGCGCCGATCAGCTCGACGTCGTCGAGTTCATAGAGCGCGGCGAACAGGTGTTTCGTGGGCGCCTTCTCGACTTCGCTCAGAAGCGCGAGCATGGCTTCGCGCAGCGTTCCGGAGAGAAACACACGCGCTTCGTCGTCGATGTCGGCAGCACGCTTCTTGAGTTCGCCGAGTGTCAACCGCTTACGCTTCATGTAGCGCGCCACGAATTGCGACAACACGAAGCCGCGATTGAAATGCGCTTCGCAACCATCCCCGCAGTCGGGTGAGAGCTTAATCTTCGGCGTCCATTCGCTCGTCGGGCCGTCGACTAGGTCCTCGCCCTCGAGTACGCGAGCGATGACGCGGTAGGCGATCTCGTCACCGAGGTCCGCGGCGTGATCGGTCCAGTCGAAGCGTTGGAAAGGCCACTCGCGCGAGGAGCGCGTTTCGCCGTCCTTCGGTGCATCGCTCGCAAAACCGACACGGTTGGAAATCGCTTTGGGCTCCTTGCCTGGCCGTCGGCATTCGATCGCAAAGCCCAGGCACTTCGGAATTTTCGCGCCAGGATCCCAGACGAGATGCACATCGTCGCCATTGGCGTAGGCAGCCAGCTGAATTGTCATGGACCCCTCCCATCGCAACGTTTTCCTGTGTCCTCCTAAGGTTGCATGCCGTCAAGCGCGAGAAACGCGATGACAAGGGCGACAGGGGCTCGCGGCTACGGCCGCATCTCAAGCCGCGCCAAATCTCCAGGCGTATTCACATTCGCGAACGCCGCCGGGTCGTCGAAGCGCAGGCGCGCTGCGCCGTGCGCGTCGAGGAAGGCGTGGGTCGGGGGATGCCCGCTTCGGAGTGAGGCGGTGAGCGGCTTTAGAAGAGTGATGCTCCAAAGGGCGCAAAGTGGTTGATCGCCATCGGGCGTCGTTGCGAATGCCGCAGGAGCGTCGCCGACGCTGCTGGCGAGGCGCTCCAGCACATCGATGGGAAGCCGCGGCGCATCGCACGGGAGCGTGGCGAGGAAAGATAGGCCAGCTGCGCTTGCCCAGGCCAACCCTCTCTTAACGCCGGCGAGTGGACCCGCGGGATCGCCGGGTTCGTCACTTATGACTGCAAGACCGCACTCGGCGGCGCGCGCTGTCGCCCCGCTTTCCAGCGCTGCGCTCACCGCACGGAGTGAACAGCGAGTCAAACGATCCAGCGCGATATCGAGAAGGGGGCTGCCACGAAATGTCGCCAGCGCCTTTTCCGAGCCAAACCGCCGCGACTTTCCGCCGGCGAGCACGAGGCCGCCTGTCTGGAGAAGGATCGCGTCGGCGCTAGGCATTCGCGCTACGAAGCGTGAAAATCGCACGCCGCGCAAGCTCCTGCTAACGTGGCGACTCACGAGGACCGATGGCCCGCACGCAAGCCGCCGACTACGACCAGCGCCGCGCTCATATCGTCGAGCAAGCGGCGCGGCTCTTCGCGCGCGACGGGTTTCTTGGTGCTTCAGTTTCCGAGTTGGCCGAAGCCTGCAAGATCTCGAAGTCGGCGATCTATCACTACTATCCCTCGAAAGAGGACATCCTTTCCAGCACAGTGGGATCCGAAGCTTGGAATTCACGTGACTTGAAGTCGCGGC